>WBZR01000031.1_pt1 | contig 223481 bp, 184 predicted proteins | sample 5204231 | NCBI WGS metagenome assembly WBZR01 (sample SAMN12412403, study PRJNA552823) | activated sludge metagenome | isolation source: activated sludge from anammox sidestream of wastewater treatment plant... | place: USA: Virginia | collected 2017-08 | reverse complement strand
GAGATTTCTTCTCAGCAGATGAATGAAGTGGTTTCCGCCAATGCTCATCAGATCACCATCACCGGCTGTTACCCACACGCAAAGTTCCGGATTTGCAAGTTTCACCCCGGTTGCCACTGCAGTTGCCCTACCGTGAATTGAATGAATCCCGTATGTATTCATATAATAAGGAAACCTGCTGGAACAACCAATCCCTGCCACGAAAACTATATCTTCGCGTTTTATTCCCATTGCGGGAAGTGTACGTTGCATCTGCGCAAGTATTGAATAATCCCCACAACCAGGACACCACCTGACATCCTGATCGGTTGCGAAATCTTTTGCGGTATAAACAACACCACCACCGTTAGTGGCAGAACTATTTGTATTGCTCATTTCAAATTGTTTAATATTTCTTCAATCTTAGTTTCAATTTCTACAGCTTTGAATGGCAAACCTTGAACCTTATTTAAGGAAATTGCATTAATCAAAAACTCAGATCGAATGATTTTACTAAGTTGCCCTAAATTCATTTCAGGTATAAGGACAGATTCAAATTTTCTCAGTACATCGGCAGTATTCTTAGGCAATGGGTTAAGGTATTTCAAATGTGCCATTGAAACCTGATTCCCTTTAGCGCGTTGCTTTTCAACAGCGGCAATTATCGGTCCTTGAGTGCTTCCCCAACCCAAAATTAAAAGTTTACCTTCCGAATGTCCGTTTACTTCAAGATCGGGAATAAAGTTTTCAATGTTTTTTACTTTTTGCGCTCTGAGTTTAACCATCAATTCATGATTTTCAGGTTCGTAGTTTACGTTTCCTGTAATATGTTTTTTTTCGAGACCGCCAATACGATGCTCCAGCCCTTTAGTGCCGGGAATTGCCCATGGCCGGGCTAACATTTCATCGCGCAGATATGGGAAAAATCCCTCCTCTTCGGTTCTGAAATTCACTTCAATATCCATTAGCTCATCACTGCGAACAGTTTTCCACGGTTCACTTCCATTAGCGAGGTAACCGTCACTGAGCAAAATAACCGGAGTCATAAATCTCAGGGCAATTCTCACAGCCTCAAATGCCATATTAAAGCAATCGGCGGGAGTCGCAGCTGCAAGCACAGGTATTGGAGCTTCACTGTTTCTGCCGTAAACCGATTGCAACAAATCTGCCTGTTCGGTTTTTGTAGGCAATCCGGTTGATGGTCCACCTCGTTGTACATCAACAATCACAAGCGGTAATTCCGTCATAACCGCAAATCCCATAGCTTCAGTTTTTAATGCCATACCCGGTCCGCTGGTAGTTGTAACTCCAAGTTTACCGGCAAATGAAGCACCGATAGCTGAAGTTATCCCTGCAATTTCATCTTCCGCCTGAAATGTTATTACACCAAATTTTTTCTGGCGCGACATAAAATGCAATATATCCGATGCGGGAGTTATGGGATAGCTTCCAAGGAAAATATCCAAACCGGACTTTACAGATCCAGCAATTAAACCGAGCGAAAGAGCATCATTACCGTTGATGTTGCGGTAAATACCTTTTCGTAATTTAGCCGGTTTTATTTCATATCTTGTAGTGAATATTTCTGCAGTTTCTCCAAAATTATAACCTGCTTTCAGGACACGAATATTTGCCTCTGCAATAATTTGATCGTTCTTAAATTTCCGGGTTATCCAATTTATTGTTCGTTCAATACTCCTGTTATACAGCCAAAGCATGATTCCAAGCGCAAAAAAGTTTTTACACTTGGTTGCAACTTTCATCGAAAGGTTAAGGTCTTTTAATACTTCAAGTGTAGATTTTGTAATGGGAACGGAATGTACTTTGTAGTTACTTAACGAATCGTCTTCAAGCGGATTCGTTTCGTATCCAGCGAGTTGTAAATTTTTTTTGTCAAACGAATCGGAATTTACAATAATATCTCCACCCTTTTTCAGGTCACGGATATTAACTTTCAATGCAGCCGGGTTCATTGCAACAAGCAGGTCAACTTCGTCACCCGGAGTATAAATTTCGTGATCTGAAAATTGTAACTGAAATCCGCTTACACCGTAAGTTGTGCCGATTGGAGCTCTTATTTCGGCAGGGAAATCCGGAAGCGTCCCTAAATCATTTCCAAATATTGCGACTGTATCCGTAAACTGATTCCCTGTAAGTTGCATACCATCTCCGGAATCACCTGCAAACCGAACCGTTACATTATTCAGGTTTCGAATTTTTTTTAAGGATTTACTGAGAGATTCTGTGTCTTGTTCAAACATGATAAAAAATTATAATAGCAAATATAAAGTGAATGCAAGCGAATTTTAATTCAATTCGCAGTGAACAAAAAATCCATCACTCAAAATTCTGAATGATGGATTAATAATACTTAGAATAAAATTTAATAAAGGTTCCGGCAATTATGCCTGTACTGAATCAGACGTTTGATCATCTGGAGTATCGGCGGTACCGGGATTTAATTCCTCTTCAGGTTGGTCAGTGCTTTCGGTGATAGTTTCTGAGGCTTGTTCAATATCAGCGCTTTGAGTGTAATCTTCTCCCTCCCTGTGTACAACAACCTTAACGTGTGCCGAAACCGCACTATGAAGTTTGACCTCGATCTCATGTTCACCTAAAGTCTTAATTGGTTCTTTTAGAACAATTTTCCGTTTATCAAATTCCGGAACCTCTTGTGAAATGAGGAGATCATAAATCATCTGTGAAGTTACCGACCCGTGAAGTTTATCGCCTTCGCTGGTTTTCATCGGAATAACAATTGAAGTTTTTTCGATTACCCCTGCCAAACTTTTTGAGTCTTCAACTTGTTTTTCGAGTTTTCTTCCCTGCTGTTTTTTAATTTCGTTTACTGACTTTATATTCGAATCAGTTGCTACAAATGCAATTCCGTTCGGAATAAGAAAATTTCTTGCATATCCGTCTTTAACCTCGAATATTTCACCGACACCACCAAGGAATTCGTAGTCTTTTCTGAGAATAATTTTCATTTCAATTAGCTTTTAAAATAAGGATCAAAGCCGATTATTGATCGTATTAATAAAGTTAAAATTAACTATCCTGAGTCGGCTTGTCTCCGTCAGGATTATCTTCATCTGATTTAATTAAATCAGATTCATCAGGCGATAAGAGATTATCGAAACTATCATCAGTAAAATTCATATCGTCATCGTGTTCAGTGAAAGTAGATTCTTCATCTTCACCGGCATTCAATCTTTTATTGAGGAATTGAATTCTTCTTGCTTTAATTTCCACAATAGTTCTGTTAGAACCGTCTTCAGTTTTAAAAGTTCTGCTTTGCAACTCACCATCAACCAGTACCGCATTTCCTTTTTTGAGCTTATCTCTGCAACTTTCAGCGAGCCTGTTCCATGCAACGATTCCGACATAGCAAACGTCTTCTTTCCACTCTTCATTTTTATCGCGGAATCTCCTGTTGCTGGCAATGGAAAAGTTCACAACGGGTGTACCGTTAGTAGTCTGCCTGAAAATCGGATCTTTTGTCAGATTTCCTGCAATGATAACGGAATTTAATTCGGGCATCTTAAAATCAGCCATGTTTTACCTCCGGGTATATAAATATTTGTTTAAGGTTAGTAATGTAGTTAATTAAGTTAATTATAAAATCGTTTCTGAATTCTGGTCCTCAGCCTCGTCAGAATAATTTCCCTCTTTGAGTTCTGTACCTTCATCAGAATTTCCCTCACCGGTTGAAATCGCCTCTGTGAGTTGTTCAATCTCCTCTAATTCCTTTTGTTGCATTGCCTTTCTGGCAAAGTGTTCATCTCTCATCCTGACCGTTTTTTCATCAAGGTGAGTAGTGAGAAATCTGATAATGTTTTCGTCGAGTCTGTAATTTCGCTCAAGTTCAGCAATAAAGTCATTTCTTGCATCAAAATAATAACAGACGTAAAATCCATTCTGTCTCTTCTTAATCGGATAAGCCAACCTTCGCCTTCCGATTTTCTCGGTTTTGTTATTTTTTGTATCATGCGCTGCAAGAAATTTCTCAAACTTCACAACAACATCATCTATTTGAGATTCTTCTAAATTTCCGTCAACTATAATGTAAGATTCGTAGTGTCTGTAATCCAATTGTAAATTTAAGTTAAATTTTACAAAGCGTAGAAAATATTCATAATGGAATTAACAATCAAGTAACATAACTATGGAACAAGTTAAGTAAAAAAACGCTGCCGTTACAGCGTTTTGATTATCAGTGCGGGAAGTGGGACTTGAACCCACACGCCTAGGTGGCGCCACCCCCTCAAGATGGTGCGTCTACCAGTTCCGCCATTCCCGCTTGATGAATTACAAAGGTATTAATTTTACTTCTCAGATTAAAGATGTTAATTCATCCGAGAGAAGCTTTCAAATCTTCAATTTTTCGTTTTTGGTCTGCTGAAAGATTTTCAGGAATTTTAATCTGAACTTTTACATACAGGTCACCGTACTTACCCGGGTTACCGTAAAGTGGCATCCCCTGACCCGGAATTTTTAACGACTTCCCGCTTTGGGTATCGGGTTTAATATTTAAGCTAACCGTCTTCTTAAATATCTTAAGACTTACTTTCCCACCAAGAATTGCAGTGAACATATCTATATTCAGGTCTGTATATAAATTATCCCCACGCCGTTCAAACCTGCTATCAGGTTCAACTCTGATGGTAACAAACAAGTCACCGTTAGCTCCACCGTTAATTCCTGCCCTACCTTTACCGGATAATTTCAACACTTGGCCGTCTTTTATTCCCGGCTTTATATTAAGCTTAATTGACTGCCCTTCAAACAAAAAAGTTTTCGGTGTCCCGAGATACGCATCTTCAAGAGATATTGCCAACACCGCTTCAATATCCTGACCTTTGAAAGCAAACGTCCGTCCCTGTCCGGAAAACCCGGAACGACGCCTGCCACCGAAAAGATTCTCAAAGAAATCGGAAAATCCACTTGAATCAAAATCGCCTGTGGAATAACTGTAATTGCTCCCGCTACCACCTGTAAACTGTGACCAGTCAAAATCTCCTTGCTGTCCTGATTGTTCATAATATTTCCAGTTTTCACCAAACCTGTCATATTTCTTCTTCTTTTCCGGATCTTTTAAAACTTCATACGCTTCATTCACTTCCTTAAACTTCTCTTCTGATTTCGGATCACCTTTCGTCTTATCCGGATGATACTTCATCGCAAGTTTTCGGTAAGCGGATTTTATCTGGTCTTGTGTGGCACTTTTATCTACGCCTAATATTCGGTAATAATCTTTAACTTCCATATTAACGTTTAAGTTATATCATTTTTCTGATTAATTCAGTTGAGATTTTTTTCATAATTCATTATTGAATTTACTTATCAAATGATTTAATTTGCCTGAAATAAAAATCAAAATGGAATACAAAATCGTATCAGGAGTTATGGTTGAAGAACTCGAAAGAAGGGTTCAGGCGCTGATTGAAGACGGATGGGATCCGATCGGGGGAATGGTTTTATCGCCTGATGGAACTACATTTTATCAGACAATGATTCTGGAAGATTACGACGACGATGATGAAGATTACGACGAATGATGACACCGATTTAAATCAATCCCTGATCTTTAAAACTGAAGTATGAAGTTTTAGTTACTATTAGGTGATCAAGTACTGTTATACCCAGCAAGACCCCTGATTCCGCAATTCTCTTAGTTATTTTTATATCTTCATCGCTGGGAGATACATCTCCTGAGGGGTGGTTGTGGGCGATTATTATCTTCGCAGCCTTCTTTTTTATCGCATTGTAAAATGTCTCTCTCGGATGCACCAAACTTGCAGTTAAAATCCCCGATGAAACTTTCTCTACCCCGATTACTCTGTTCCTTACATCCATCAACAAAACGAAATATTGTTCTACCGTATAGTCCTGTATCCATTCCCTTAGCGTCAGGATACAGTCTTCGGAAGAATTAATTGCACTTCTTGAAAGACGTTTCAGCTCATTACCCTTTAATTCAAGATTTGAACGTTTGGCGACTTCAAAACATGCGATAAGATTGCAGGCTTTCGCAGCTCCAATACCCTTAACGGCGATCAACTCCTGATAACTTGCCTCCATAAGTTCGTTTAAACTACCGAATGTTTTCAATAACCGTTGCGCAAGTGCGATCACAGTTTCACCTTTCGAACCAGAGCGGAGAATAATCGCAAGTATTTCCGAATTAGACAAGTAACCCGAACCGTATTTAATTAACCGCTCTCTCGGTCTCTCCTGCAGAGGCAGGTCCTTGATAGTGAAATTATCAGCGCTATTGTCAGGGTTCTTCTTCATTATTCTACCATTATGTCCAATACTGTTTCCCGAAGATTAATTTAGTATTTCAACTGTTCAAGAAAATTCAAAAAGTTTTTAATGATACATTAATTAAGTTTCAATATAACCAACACAGATGAATTTCTTTACATACTAAAATATGTATAACCGTGTTTAAATTTATAGCTAAATCGTCTTTAACATATTTTGTATTTTTCAGGATGAATATTGTTTTCGATTTTGACAGTACATTCATTTCCACTGAATGCCTCGATGAGCTTGTAAAAATTACTTTGAAGGGTAACCCGAAAAAAGTTGAAATAATAGAAGAGTTTGAGAGAATAACTTCGGAAGGTATGAGCGGCAAACTACCAATTTCAGAGTCTCTTGAACAACGACTAAAACTTCTCAATGGTAATCGCGGACATATATCGATACTGATTCCACGTTTACAGAAGCAAGTATCACCCTCGATCCTAAGGAACAGAAAATTTTTTAAAATCAACAACGAGCGGATATATATTCTCTCCGCCGGGTTCAAAGAGTTTGTTGTTCCGGTCGTTTCAAAGTTCGGGATTGCACCTGATCATGTGTTTGCAAATACTTTTACGTTCGATGTGAATGGCAACATTACCGGGCTCGATAAAAATAATTTACTTTCACAAAACGGGGGTAAAATTAAACAACTTAAAGAACTCGGGCTAAAGGGTGAAACCTGCATAATCGGTGACGGATATACCGACCTTGAACTGAAGCAGGCAGGTTTGGCTAATAAATTTTATGCGTTCACGGAAAACGTACTACGCGATAACGTTGCAAAAGGTTCTGATCATGTAACTCCAAGCTTTGACGAATTTTTGTTCATCAATAAATTTCCAATGACAATCTCATATCCGAAGAACAGAATTAAAGTTCTGCTGTTAGAGAAAATTCATGAACAAGCCGTCAGTACCTTTAAACGGGAAGGCTACAATGTTGAATACATCGAGAAGAGTTTATCCGAGAAAGAACTCGCGAAAAAAATCAATAACGTTACAATTCTCGGCATCAGATCAAAAACCAACCTTACACGGAATGTGCTTAAGGAAGCCAATAAACTACTCGCGGTAGGCGCCTTCTGTATCGGGACTAACCAAATTGACCTTGAGTTTGCGACGAGAAAGGGAGTGGTAATATTCAATGCACCTTTCAGCAATACGAGAAGCGTTGTTGAATTAGCTTTGGGTGAAATAATAATGCTAACGAGGGACATTTTCAGGAAGAGTACTATGTTGCACAACGGTTTATGGGATAAATCATCTTCAGCTTCTCATGAAATTAGAGGGAAAAAACTTGGGATTATTGGCTACGGAAATATTGGTTCTCAGCTATCGGTAGTAGCAGAAGCTCTTGGAATGGATGTTTATTTTTTTGACTTATCTGAGAAACTTGCCTTAAGTAATGCGACGAAATGTAAAACGCTACGTGAATTATTAAAAAAATCTGACATTGTTACCTTACATATTGACGGAAACCCGGGTAATAGAAATTTTATCGGTGAAAACGAATTTCGGCAAATGAAAGATGGTGTTATATTTTTAAATCTAAGCCGTGGATTTGTAGTTGACATCAATGCATTGAGGAGAAATCTTGAAAACGGAAAAATTCGAGGTGCTGCAATTGATGTTTTTCCGGATGAACCTGAAAGCAATTACCAAAAATTCAAATGTGAACTCTCAGGGTTCGATAATGTAATTCTAACTCCACACATCGGTGGCAGCACAGAAGAAGCTCAGGAAAACATTGCCAGCTTTGTCTCATCGAAGATTATAGATTTCATCAATATCGGAACAACTTCACTCAGCGTTAACTTCCCGAACCTGCAACTACCGGAAGTTAAAAATGCGCACCGGCTTATTCACATCCATCAAAATGTACCGGGTATTCTTGCAAAGATTAATAATACGCTCGCCTCATACAATATTAATATCCTCGGACAGTATTTAAAAACAAACGAAGAAATCGGATACGTTATAACCGACATCAGTAAAAATTACAACAAAAGTTTGTTAAAAGAACTTAAAGAAATTCCGCAAACGATAAAATTAAGAATATTATACTAATGAAAAGATATTTAACGGTCGGGCCTACGCAGATTCATCCAATTGTAAAGCAGGAATTCGTTAATGCTATTAATAATGGCATTTTTTCTTTGTCACACAGGAGCGCCGGATTTAGGGAAATTTATGATTCAACTTGCGATAGCCTGCGGAATTTGTTGTCAATACCTGCAGATAGGAGGATCTTCTTTTTAAGTTCCGCAACTGAATGTATGGAAAGGCTATTGCAGGGAACAGTAGAGAACAAATCGTACCATTTTGTAAACGGATGCTTTGCGGAAAGATTTTATAATATAAGTAAATCGTTAGGGAAATTTCCTATCGCAAATCATGTGGAGTTCGGTGAAGGGTTTGAACCTTGTAATGTTCAAATTGATAACGATGTCGAAGTAATATGTTTAACTCAAAACGAAACTAGTACCGGTGTAATGTTAAATCCCGAAAGCGTTTGTAGTCTGAAAGAAAAATATCCTGATAAACTTTTGCTAATTGATTCTGTAACCGGATTACCGTATTCAAAATTTGACTATTCCAAAACTGATGCCGTCTTTTTCTCCGTTCAAAAAGGGTTCGGACTCCCACCCGGGCTCGGTGTTATGATTGTATCAGAAGATGTAATTAATCGCGCATCGTATCTTAACGGTAAATCTTTATCAACAGGTTCATATAACAGTATAACGGAATTAGATAAAAACGCGAAAAAATCGGAAACGACTATAACCCCGAACACTGTTGGGATTTTCCTGCTTGGTAAAGTTTGCGAATCATTTCTCAATACGGGAATTGAAAAGATTCGCACCGAAACCAAGCAAAAAGCTGAAATGATATATGATGCAATTTCTAAAAGTCCGGATGTTTACAGCTTTGTGCAGGAGGATAAATATAAATCCGTAACAACAATTTCTGCGGGTTGCAAAATTGACAGTTCAGTTGTAATAAACCATCTTGCTGATTACAATTTAATCGTTAGCCAGGGATATAAAAGTTTCAGCAACAATCAAATCCGGATAGCGAATTTTCCCGTTCAAACATTTGAAGATATACAGAAGTTATGCAAGCACCTCCCGGAACTTTCAATTATTTAAGCAGATTTTCTTAAAAACAGAAAGCGCAAACGAAAGGTCATCATCGTTTATACCGAGGTGAAATACCGCTCTGATGTTATCATTCCCGCCGGAAGAAATCAGAATCCCATGACTTTTACATCTTTGGATTAAATCCGAATTCTCAAATTTTTCGGATTTAAATAACACGATATTTGTCTGAGGTTCTTTAACGATCATACCGGACAATTCCAATAATCCATTTGCGAAATGCTTTGCACGCAGGTTATCGTCTTTCAAGCGTGTGATGTTGTTATCAACTGCATAAATTGCTGCTGCTGCAAGGATGCCGGATTGCCTCATTCCACCTCCGAGAATTTTCCGCCATTTTCGTGCCGTTGCAATGAAAGCCGTATTTCCGCATAATATAGACCCTACCGGAGCGCCGAGCCCCTTCGAGAAACAAAACGATATTGAGTCGAAATAAGATGAGTATTTTTTTAGATCAATACCGGTTTCAGCTATTGCATTGAATATCCTTGCTCCATCAAGGTGCATCTTTATTGAATAATCATTACAAAGCTTTCGCAATTTTTCGATATGTGTGATTGAAATTATGGCCCCCCCTGACCGGTTGTGTGTATTCTCTAAACAGACGAGAGAAGTCTGCGGATAATAATATTCCTTAGGTCGTATTTTTCTTTCGAGCTCTGATAAATCCGGTTCGCCGTTCGAACCGTTTACCGGCATTAATTGCACACCGGAGATTATTGAAGGAGCTGCGGTTTCATAGTGTAGAATGTGAGATTCGGATTCAACAATTACTTCGTTACCGGGAACTGAATGAGATTTTATTGCGAGTTGATTTGCCATGCAACCGCTAGTTACAAACAATGCAGCTTCTTTCCCTGTCAGATTGCAACATTTCTGCTGGAGCTTTAAAACCGTCGGATCTTCGCCGTAAACATCGTCTCCAAGTCCATGCGGGATGACCGCCATAATAGCTTCCGCCATTTCCGGCGTAGGCAAAGAAACGGTATCGGAACGTAAATCAACCATCTTTTAACTAAAAGAGCGTATCTTTATTTTCATCTTTTTCGCTTTCGGCAATCCTCGCAACAGCTGAAATGCTGTCGTCCTGTCCAAGGCGAATAAGTTTGACCCCTTGCGCTCCGCGACCCATGACTCTGATATCTTTCACCTTTTGTCTGATCAAGATTCCTTTTGAGGTAATAATCATTAAATCATCAGAATCGGTTACTTCTTTAATCGAAATTAATTTTCCAACCTTTTCATTAGTCTTTACTGTAATAACTCCCTTTCCGCCACGATTGGTTATTCGGTAATCCCCCAAATCGCTTCGTTTACCGTATCCGTTTTCTGTTACAACTAATATAGTTGCACTTGGTCTAATGACTGCCACCATACCAATTACGAAATCGTTCTTTCCGAGCCTTACACCTTTAACACCGGTCGCCGTTCTACCCATATCCCTAACCAGTGACTCATTAAACCTTATTGCCTGTCCTTCGTGAGTTCCAATTAATATTTCCTGCTTACCATTTGTTAACTTAACATCCACTAGTTCATCTTTATTTGCAAGGGTAATTGCATTTATTCCGTTACGACGAATATTTGAATATGCCTCAAGCTTGGTTTTCTTAATTGTTCCCATCCTTGTTACCATTGTAACGAAAAGTTCATCGCTAAAATCTTTAACAATTACAAAGGCGCTTACCTTCTCATCATGTTCTTTTTCAATCAGATTGAGAATTGATTTGCCGCGCGATGTTCTGCTACCTTCGGGTATATCGTAAACCTTTAACCAATAACACTTACCCTTGTCAGTAAAGAACATTATATATTGATGAGTAGAGCCAATGAACATGTGCTCAATAAAGTCATCATCACTTTTCCCTGTACTTGCAGCGGTAATACCTTTTCCACCTCGCCCCTGAGATTTATATGATGAAACCGGAATTCGTTTAATGAACCCTTTGTTCGAAATCGTTATTACTACATCTTCTTCTTTTATCAAACTTTTCAACATATCTTCGTCAGACATTTTCTTAGCATCGAAAATTATTTGTGTCTTTCGTTCATCACCGAATTTTTCTTTAACTGCTTTTAGTTCGGCACAAATAATATCGCGTTGGAGATTTTCACTGTTAAGAATCTGATGAAGTTTTTCAATTGTTTTGAGAAGGTCTTTATATTCATCTTCAATTTTCTTACGCTCGAGTCCGGTTAACCGTTGCAGGCGCATATCAAGTATTGCCTGTGCCTGAATTTCGGATAATTTGAATTTCTTCATTAACCCTGTGCGGGCTGTCGGTGTATCTTTTGATTTCTTAATTAACTTGATGACTTCATCAATATTGTCAAGCGCAATAATGTATCCTTCGAGTATGTGCGCCCGCTTCTCCGCTTCATCAAGCTCAAATTTAGTCCTGCGTACTATAACATCAAGTCTGTGGTTGATAAAGTGTTCAAGCATTTCCTTCAGGTTGAGCACTTTGGGCACTCCGTCAACGAGAGCAAGCATTATTATCCCGAAGGTAGTCTGCATTTGTGTATGTTTGAACAAATTGTTCAAAACAACGTGAGCATTAGCATCGCGCTTCAATCCTACAACAATGCGCATACCGTCCCTGTCGCTTTCATCATTAATTGAAGCTATATCGTCTATTTTTTTCTCGCGAACGAGGTTCGCAATATTTTCTATGAGCGATGCTTTATTGACCTGATAAGGAATTTCAGTTACAATAATGCTCATTCGTCCGTTTTTCTCTGTCTCAATTGAAGCTTTTGCACGAAGTATAACTCTACCCCTGCCTGTATTATAAGCTTCAATGACAGGATCGTAACCGTAAATCATCGCGCCTGTAGGAAAGTCAGGAGCAGTTATAAACTCCATTAACTTTTTTATCGTAGCGTTAGGATGTTTTACAAGATGGGTAATTCCTTCGATTATCTCGTTAAGATTGTGTGGTGGTATATTCGTAGCCATCCCGACAGCAATACCACCGGAACCGTTTACAAGCAGATTCGGCAGAATTGAGGGTAAAACCGAAGGTTCTTTTAATGTATCATCGAAATTTGGTGTGAAATCAACTGTGTTCTTGTCAATATCTCTCAACAAAGTCTCGGAAATGCGAGCCAATCTTGCTTCGGTGTATCTCATAGCTGCAGGTGAATCTCCGTCAACAGAGCCGAAGTTACCCTGACCATCAACCAACGGATACCGAAGAGAAAAATCCTGTACCATTCTCACCATAGTATCGTAAACGGATTTATCACCGTGAGGATGGTATTTACCGAGAACTTCACCGACTATTCTTGCGGATTTTTTGTAAGGGCGGTTAGGAGCTAATCCGAGTTCATTCATTCCGAATAAAACTCTACGATGAACAGGTTTCAGACCGTCGCGGACATCGGGCAGCGCACGGGACACAATAACTGACATGGAGTAATCAATATATGAGGACTTCATTTCATCCTCTATATTGATTGGAATTATTTTTTCATTTGCCATTAATAAAGAACTTTAAATATTAAGCCGCTTATGTGGAGCTAGGCGGGATCGAACCGCCGACCTTTTCGTTGCGAACGAAACGCTCTACCAACTGAGCTATAACCCCCCAAACCATGTAACATACTGAATTCCTGTTGGGTATTCAATGAAAGATACAGTCAAAAATTCCGTTTAGATAAAACGAGAATCCGTTTAACCCATCGGTGATAAATCAGGGTTAATTTGATATAAATCCTTTATTGGCTTACTTTACCAGATAACATTCTCTGTGTCCTCTTTCCGGAATTTGACTTGTACGAAATTCAGGGCAGTTCCTTTTACTTCATCAATTATCGCGGCTGTTAATTTTCCACCAAAAACACATCCGGTATCAACATTAACGAACCATCCGGACTTGTAAATATAACGCTGGTGAGGGGTATGACCAATCACCTGAAGTTTTTTTAATTTCTCCAATTTCTCGCGATGCCACAGAGTTTCATTGCTGAACCTGGAGATTCCGGCGTGTGTTATGACAAGATTTGTGATTTCATATTGCAACGGCATAGAGAGCAAAAATTTATCGTGTCCCAATAACTTTACTGCTTCAGCAACTGAATCTAAGTTTTGTGTTGAAAATCCGGGATTGTAAGATTGATATGTTTTCTCACCACCGTTTAAAACGTGGTTTCTGATCCAATACTCTCTGCTATTTCCGTTAAATGGTTTTAAACCAATCGCACGCGTAAAGAGGTCATCGTGATTGCCGAGTACTGGCTTAATGTTGTAGTCAATACAAAACTGGATTACTTCCTTGGAGTAATTCCCTCGGTCAACCAAATCACCAACAGTATAGATTTCATTAGTGATCTCGGACAACTTCGTGTACAAATCCCGAAGCGTCAGATAACAACCATGGATGTCACCTATAACAGCTATCATTTAAAAACTTAATCCAAAACCAAATCTAGTCCGCGTATCAAGAACCGGCACACCGCTCGGCGGATCATCATCATACAGCAGACTAAAGGTAAAATTGAATCTTAAGGGTTCAATAAACTTAAACGAAAATTGCGTATTGTTCAAGAGCCTGAAATCAGAAAAGTCATCGAACATTGGTTGATAGTATGAAATGTTAGAGAGTTTAACTCCCTCCGAAATATTCAATCCATAATTAATATAAGAGCTCCACCGCCAGTTACTGTATGTTATGTTTTCTTCATAGAAATTTAATTCCTTTAACTTTTCAAATTCATACATCCCCGATAAACCGATTGAGAACAATTGCGATTCGGTATTAATCGCGTTAATTCTTATTCCCACACCGGCTAAATATCTTTCGAGAAGTTTGCGCTGAGAATTATAGTTCGTCTGAACAAAAATTTCCGGTTGAACATCCGTTCTCAAACGGTGAACGAACCTCAGGTGAGCTAACCCCGAATTTGAAAATCGCTTGCCACCCTGCCATCCGAGATTCCCTTCACCGATTAACAATAAATAAAATTTCGGTTGAGAAAAATTAATATGCGTTTTTGCGCTTATTTCCTGAACATTTACACTGCCGGTACGAATTGAGATCCCCAAATCTAATGACCCGCTGAACCCTTGATGCCCAAGCTCCTTTCTCAGAGATTCAATGTTTACCTGCGGAAAGATTGTTGATACATTAACTAAAAAAAGTACAGTGAATATAATTTTCATGGTTTTGAGTAATCGGTTTTTTAACAATAAATAAAGATAAAGATTTTATATTTTACCAAAAACTAAGTTAAATTTTGAGCAACGTTAAAGTTTACAAAGCTTCAGCCGGGACCGGCAAGACTTTTAACCTCGTAAAGGAATATCTGAAAATTGCACTTCAAGAACCATATCCATTCGAAAAGATATTGTGCATAACGTTTACCAATAAAGCAGCGGAAGAAATGAAAAGTAGAATTATTGAAGACCTACACAATATTTCAATGGATTCTCCTGCCGCAAAAAATATTCGCGAAGCAATCGAAAAGGAAATTAAGATAGACCGGATAAGTGAAAGGGCTACTTTACTGCTCAATAAAATCTTACACAATTATTCAAACTTTTCAGTGTCAACTATAGATGAGTTTTTCATAAATATTTTGAAATCCTTCACAAAGGAACTCAAACTGAAACCCGGCTTCGAACTTGAACTCAATCATGACAAAGTATTGCGTGAGATTATTCCACAAACTTTTAACGGAATACACGAAAATGATTTTTTAACAGAAATGCTAATGGAATTTGTAAATAATAAGGTTGAGAGTGGAAACAGTTGGAATTTTGACAGGAGATTATTGGAATTAGCAAATCTAATTTTTCTGGATGAGTTTTATAAAACCATTAGGCATACGAATAACAAAAATGAAATCCGGAATTTCTACAAAGAAAATATTAAAAACTTTATTAATAAATTTGAAAAGAGAATTAGTACACTGGCGAAAGATGCACACACAGATTTAGTAACTCGTGGATTATCGGTGGATGATTTTAAAGGGCAAAGCAAAACCAGTCTGATGAAATACCTATCGGATTTGAGTAAAGATGGTGGCGATGTTGAAGTTGACAATGTGAAAAAATTAAAACAATACTCCGAAAATGTAGAATCATGGGTTTCTATTAAAGTTAAACCAAACCTAGCCATGATTGAGGCATTTAATGGGAAAACCGGCGAAAACATAAAAGAGTTATTGGAATATTACAATCAAAATATTTCAAAATATAACACATCGAAAATATTACTGACTGATTTCAATCTTTACGTTATTCTCGATTACATAATTGAAACCCTAATAGAATATCGTGATGTAAACAATATCGTACTGATTTCAGATGTTTACCGTTTACTAAAACCATTGACAGAGATGAACGATGCACCATTCATTTACGAGATTTCAGGAAACAGGTACAAATATTTTTTGATTGATGAAGCTCAGGATACATCAGAATTACAATGGTTGAACCTAATGCCGTTACTGAAAAACTCCATTGCTGAAGACGGACAGGTTGTAATTGTCGGTGACGTGAAACAGTCAATTTATAAATTCAGAGATGCATTTCCTGATCAATTCATTCATATCGGAGATAAGTTTAAAGATGTTACAAATGTAACGCTTAAAGAAAGCAGGCGCAGTTTAAGGGAAATTGTTGACTTCAACAATACATTGTTTGAGGCAATTAGAGTTCACGCTCAGAATCAGCCTCAACACGAAAAACCTGAGTTAGAAAAAATTCCGGACGCATACGATAACCATGAGTTTAAAAATACAAAAGATAACGAAGGCGGATACGTCAAAATAAAGTTCTTTGGAAAGTCCACAAGCTCGGACAATTTAAATCAATCAAACAACGCTCTGCATGATGAACTTCTTTATGACATAAGAAGAATTTTTGATGTCGGCTACAAACCAAATAATATTTTAATTCTCGTAGAAAAAAATTCGCAGTGCGCTGAGCTTGCCTCGTTTCTATCAGAAAATAATTTTAAGGTTATTTCACCGTCTTCAAGTCTTATCACAACTTCCGAATCAGTCCGGTTTATTGTCGCGTTAATGCGATTCCTTAAAGACCGGAACGATACGATAGCTCTGTTTCAGGTATTACAATTTATTTGTAAATGTGAAGATAAAGACATTAATGTTCTTTTAAAAAAACAATCACTAAAAGATATTGCCCATGATTATCTATATTCACGACTAAAACCTAATATCGGATATCTCTCGAATCTACCGGTTTTTGAATTGACAGAACATTTGCTTCGCTTTTATAATGAATCTATTAAGTTCGATAACTACGCAATAAAATTTCTCGACACAGTATTTAAATTTTCTGTTGACGATGAAAAAAACCTCGAATCTTTCATCGAATGGTGGGATGAAAATTCAAACAAAATATCAATTGCTCACGACTCAGATTCTGATTCAATTGAAATCATGACAATTCATTCATCGAAAGGCCTGGAACGAGAGATAGTGATGATTCCTTACACCAATTGGAAATTAGGTTTCAATAATGATAATTACGTTTGGCTTGAGGTGGATTCTGGTGAAGAACAATTTACCGGGTTCGGGAAGTTTCCGATAAAGCCTGTTAAAAAAGTCGAAGGTTCTTTGTTCAAAAATTCATATAATAAAGAAATAGCGTCGCAGTATCTTGACCGGGTAAACCTTACATATGTATCGTTTACAAGGCCTGAACATGCTCTTTTTATATACGGGAATTATGATAAAAATTTCTTCGATAAGAATGGGGGACTAAGTCAGCCGGAAGAAATTAAAAATGCAATTGATTTAATCAGGATACTGCTTACTGAAAAAAACAAATATAAACTTGACAAAAATTTTCAGTGCGAATCCAGTGAACTAAAAAATTATCAGGTCAACACTGAAGATAGTTCACCCCGCAAGAACATAAAAGCTGAAAACCTTAACAAAGCAAATTGGCAATCAAAATTAAAGATTAAAACACTTTACAGTACTGCAACAGATGTCAAATCCGATAAACGATTGTATGGAAACTTAATACACGAACTTCTATCAATGATTAACGATAAAGGTGACGTTGAAAATGCTTTAACCTCCTTTTTGAATGCCGGCAAAATTTCGAATGACAATTTTGAATATTTGCGCGAATATCTTGAAGAGATTTTTTTGATCCCTGGTATTGAAAAGGTATTTCCAAAAGGCGCTCAAGTCATAAATGAAAAAGAAATAATTACTCCAACCGGTAAAATATTGCGTCCAGACAGGGTTCTGAAACTTAATGATGAAATCAGTGTCATTGATTTCAAAACAGGTTCAGAACACGAGTCACACTTTAAACAACTAACAGACTACGCTAATCACATTGCACAGATTTTCGGGACGGACGTCAATACCAAAATCATTTTATATACATCATTGAAAAAAGTGGAGGTCTTGAATTGAAATTTTTAGGTGAGGTTGCAAAACTTGTTTACGAGCAAAATCCGGAGGGGCTTGAAAAAGTTGCTGTCGTTTTTCCATCTATAAGGGCGGGACTTTTCTTCAAGCAGGAACTCTCAAAACTTTCAGACAAAGCTTTTTTTTCACCGGAAGTTTTCAGCATCGAAGAGTTTGCATCAAAAATTGCTAATATCGTTCCGGCTGATCGATTGAGACTAATATTTGAGTTGTTTAAAGTTTATAAAAATTTCTTTGGAAATGAAACGTTTGATAATTTTTATAACTGGGGCGCAGTAATCCTGAAAGATTTTGACGACATTGACAAGAATTTGGTTAATGCCAAAGAACTTTTCAGAATAATCAAGGCCTACAAGGAAATAGATGAGGAATTCAAAACCAACCTTGATGACTACGAAAGTTATCAGGCATTCTGGGAGACTTTTTCAAAACAGAAGAAAACAAATCACAAGACATCGTTTATCGAGCTGTGGAAGAAACTCTATGGAATATACACTGAGTTCACCAAGGTGTTGCGCGAAAAGAAAACTGCTTACCAAGGTTTGATTTTCAGGGAAGCTTCATCCATCGTACTAAAGGATAAATTTTCAATCGGACATGATAAAATTTACTTTGCAGGATTCAACTATATTACCAAGAGCGAAAAACTAATTATGCAAACTCTGAAAGACCGAAATGATGCGCAGATTCTCTGGAATGCAGACCAGTATTATATAAACGATATTCCTGATCATGAAGCGGGGAGCCATTTAAGGAAAAATTTTAAAACTTTCGGAGATAAGGATTTGAAATGGATTAGTAATAATTTCTCTAACACAAAGAAAATCTCTATTTACTCTACAGGTTTAAAGATTGCTCAGACGAAAGTTATTACCAATATCTTAAATTCAATTGAAAATCCTGGAGTAAATACCGCTATCGTATTGCCGACGGATTCAATGCTTTCCCCTATTTTAAATTCAATTCCCGAAGATGTAAAGTCGGTCAACGTTTCGATGGGCTATCCGTTGAGATACAATTCTTTTCACTCTTTAATTAAAGCATACATCAAGTTGCACTCGGATAAAAGGACGGATTCATCAGGTGATAGCTTTTATTTCAAGGATGTATTCAGAGTACTTTTTTCCAATATTATCTTCCCCCTTTATCGGGACGAAAACGAAAGTTTTAAAATTTTATTTGATTTTAAAAGCAATATTACGAAACAACGAATTACATATATCAACAAAGACCTCATTCCGGCGAGCGTGAAAGTTAATAACATCGTTAAAGATATTTTTAAACCTGTGGAAAGCGTTTCGGATATTTTCAACAATATCGAATCAATTATTCTGGGCATTCTCGATGCGAGCTATTCAACATTTTATAAATTTGAAACTGAGTTCATAAACACCTATCTCCAATTCCTAAGAAATCTTAAGGGCATATTAACTGAATACGAAACTGAGTTAGATCTTGAGACTTTTTGGAAACTATATATGGATGTAATCCGTGAATACAGGCTACCGCTAAAGGGCGAACCGCTTGAAGGACTTCAAATACTCGGTTTGCTTGAGACACGTAATCTGAGTTTTGAAAATGTGCTTGTGCTTTCGTTCAATGAGAAAATTTTGCCCGGGGGAAAGTTTATTGAGTCATTTATACCTTTCAATCTAAAGAAATCATTCGGTATAAACACATTTGAAGATTTGCATAACTCTTCAGCAAATTATTTTTACAACCTTATAAAAGATGCAAAAAATATTCATCTCATTTATTTAGCTGACACAACCAATGAAGGTGACGGTGAAGTATCGCGCTATATGACACAACTTAAAATTGAATTGCCCAAATTAAATAATCAAATCGAATTAGAATATTTCACAATCGATAGCCCGGAAGGTGAATCCGGTGAGACTGTTATTGAAGTCAAGAAATATCCGGAAATGTTTAAAAAATATTACTCTGGTGAAAAACTTCTCTCACCGTCCGCAATCAATAATTTTGTGAACTGTTCATTGAAATTTTATTTGTCGAATATTCTCGAATTGTTTGAGTTGGAAAAATTTAATGAAGAAATTGACGCTAAAACTATCGGTAATATCCTGCATGAGGTTATGAACCAACTTTATAGTGACTACATCAATGCGGATGTAGATTGTGAAATTATAAATAAACTCAGAGCGGAAAGTAATTCAATGACTGAGGCAGTAATGAGCAATGAACCATTTTACATAAAAGATAGCGATACGGGTTACAGCTTAATAACTAAGAAAATTATTCAGGGATTGGTTAATCGCCTGTTGGAAGCGGACAAAAAATACGCTCCGTTTAAGATATTACAGCTTGAAAATTCAAAGGAAGTTTATAAAACACCGGTTAAAGTTGATAACGGAGAAATCTTCATTGGGGGGAAAATTGACAGAATAGATCTAAAAGATGGTATCACGCGAATTGTTGATTACAAAACTGGTAAAGTTGACTTCTCAGAATCAGGAGATAAGGAAATATCCTTAGAAAAAATTTCCACATATTTTTCTGACCCGAAATATAAAGAAATTCTACAAACTTATATTTACTCGTATATATATAGAAAATCCACAGGAACTGAAAAGTTTAAGGTTACACTTTTGAGTTTAAAAAGCAAAAAAGAAATAACTTTAGACGTAATTTCTGAAAATTTAGAGGAAGATAAACTGCGAAAATTTGAAGATAATTTGATTAACCTTATTAGTGAAATTTTTAATCTTAAAAATTCGTTTAAACAAACGGATGACGTTAAAAGATGCAATTATTGCCCTTATAAATCAATTTGCGGAAGATGAATGAGAAGAAATTAATTTTGTTTGATGGAGTTTGCAACCTCTGCAATTCATCGGTAAATTTCATCATTGATAGGGATAAAAAAGATGTGTTCAGGTTTGCTTCGCTTCAATCAGAAAAAGGTCGCACAGTAATAAAACAATTTAGTTTACCAGAAGGAGAATATGATTCATTCCTACTTCTCGAAAAAGGTAAATTGTATATGAGGTCAACGGCAGCTCTGCGTGTTGCAAAACATTTATCCGGGCTCTGGACGATTTTATATGTATTTATTGTTGTACCGAAATTCATCCGGGATTTTATTTACAATTTAATTGCGAAGAAACGGTACAAATGGTTCGGGAAAACTGAAACGTGCCGGATTCCAACACCTGAGTTGAAAGCTAAATTCATTGAGCAGTAACAGTTAGTTCGCCATTATCTCTTATCACTAAATTACTTTCAGGGAAATCCTGTTTAAGCAACCTCTGTAGCGTTTTGATTGCTCTTTTTTTATCATCGGGAACCGGAAAACCTCTGTTTATTTGTTTAATCGGCACAATATTTCCTGATACAAACTCTCCGGACGAAGTCAATTTTACCTGTAAAATCGGGGCAATTCCGAATTCACCACCAAGTCCAAACTTTCCATACGTACAAAAATTTCCAAGGCTGTAAGCAATTAATTTCCCTTTGTAATAATCTAAACTTCGCGTAACGTGAGGACCGTGACCAATCACCAGATCAGCTCCCGCATCAATTACATCCCGCGAAAACCTGTAAACATTTCCGCGGTTTTCATTTAAATAATACTCCTGCCTATCCTTTACATTCTGAAAACTTGTCCCTTCACCACCACCGTGAAATGTTACAATTACAATATTACAACTTTTTTTAAGTTCTGAAACAATCTTTTTTGCATTCCGATGATCATTAATACTTACTGTACCATTATTTGGTGAAAATGCTGCTACACCTATTTTAAGTTCTTCTTTCTCAATAATAGCAATCGGATTAGTCAATAACCCACTGTACTTGAACCCGAGTGAATCAAGGACCCGCATCGTTGATTTCTTTCCCGGAGTCCCCATATCATTTGCGTGATTATTAGCAAGACACATATAATTGAACCCTGCATTCTTCAAATATGCACCGTACCTTTCTGGTACCCTAAATGAATGGCAATTACGACTCAGGTTACCAAATTTATCAATGCAACGTTTTGGATGCCCCCCCTTATCGAGCAAAGGACCTTCGAGATTTCCGATTACTATATCACCTCCTCTTAAGTAAGATTTAACACTATCCAAAATTTCCTTTCCATCATTCGGTGGCAATAAGCTCGATGGATAAGTTGTGCCCATCATAATATCACCTGCAGCAATTATAGTTACAAACTTCTTTTCGACTTGATTCTTAGTATCTTTACTGCGATTTTCAGCTAAGTCAGGATTTTTAGCGAGGTTTGTTTGGTCAATCCGATATTCGCAACTTAAAAGTGAAATTGTTATCAAACAATAGCAAAAGAAGACTTTTAGTACTTGATTTAGCACTGTAGTAGATTTGTATAACACTGTAAGAAGAAAGTTCATTTTTAGGTTTGGCATACTTATTGAAGGTGAAGTTATAGCATTCGTAAACAAGTTTAATTAAAATAAAATCCAAATGAAAAACATTTTTACAGTACTCGCAATAACTCTCATGATTACCTTTCATACAGGTAGTGAGTTAGTCGCTCAGAACATTAGGCCAATGCTGGAATATGTTACTTCAATCGGTGGTGGACAGTTCGTTGCGACATACGGTTACAACAACAACTTTGCTTCACCGCAAAATATTCCAGTCGGAAGCGACAATAATTTCATGCCGTTTCCGGAAGACCGCAATCAGCCTACAACATTCTTACCGGGTAGGCAATACGCTGTCTTTCATGTCCCTTTCACGTTTGGTAGCACAATTACATGGAAACTGAAAAACATTAAAGCCAGGGCATCAACAAAATACCTTTTTTTAGAAATGTATGATAACGGTATAAGTCAAATGCCACAGGTCGGAGGTACAATTAAATATATCATACAATACACAAACTTCGATTGGCAAAAATACGATAACACGGAATTGTATGATTCTATTCCGGAAGGCACAAGTGTTGTTTCAGTAACCGGCGGAGGTACAGTTGATCCCTCCGGTAAAGTTATAAAATGGGATTTGCCCGATCTACATTCCGGTGAATTTGGACAAGTAGAAGTTGTACTAACTGTGACTGCAGCTTTTCCAGAGTACAAAAATTCTGCTTGGCTACTCGGAAATTACGGTAACTTAAAAGTATTCGGATATGCTCAAGATATTAACTCAGGCTCCGGAGGTGGTTCAGTCGCTCATAAGAAACAAGATTATATCGCAGTTTACGAAGATATCAAAAATCTCGGATGGAACGACTGGGATTACAATGACCTCGTTATTGGAATTAAAGAAGACCTCGAGTTTCAGACTGGTACAGGCTTTGTAAACAAAATTACAATTAATTACGAAGCTCTGGCACGTGGATCGAGATATGATCACGCATTTGGTCATGTAATAAAAGTCCCCGGAAATTCTTTAGCTTCCCTTACTGTAAGAGATTCAAACGGTGCAGTAATTCCACAATACACTTTTGTAAATGAACCGTTTCAGGAATATGTGCCCGCGTTAATTTTTTTGTCAACCATTGAAGCATTGCCTCCTTATCAGGGTCATGATCCATACAGCCCGACCGCAAATACTGACACAAGACAAATTGGGGTAATTAAAGGTTATACAGCTGAATTGGTTATTCAACCACAAGGAAACAACCTTAAAGTTGAAGATTATTTTGTAAACAAACATTCCAACCCGGTAATCGTTACAAGGCCTGGTACTGGTTACGAGCAATTAATAGGTATTGCCTCGGTCATGGGAACTATCGGAAATACTCAAACCGTCAGCGATACAGGAAGTATAGGTTCGCCACTATATAATTATTACCTTGACCTTGCTTTCAAACTACCGTATAACTGGCTCTGGCCACTGGAAACATCACAGAATGCAATCTGGAACAGCTATCCGAACTCAGTCGCCTATGTTCAAACTTCGGGAATTACAAACCCGGATTGGTATAACTACCCTGACACAAACAAAGTATGGATGAGGCGAAATGATCTTGATGGAATTATTAATCCGCTTGCTATTGAACAGGAAGACAATTCACTGAAGCTTGCAGGATATTCGCCGATGTATAATTTCGTAAATACAGCGGGAAGTTTCTTTGCCTCCCCTAAATTGTTCGATATAGATGGAAACGGAAAACTCGAAACATTTATCGGATCGCTTGATAAAAAGTTTTATGTTTACAACTCAGACGGTAATGTCTTAAACGGATTCCCGATTACAACAAACGGTGAGATTAAATCATCCGCGGCTATCCATAAAGACGCCTCTAACAATGTTTACATTGCGTTCGCGAATGATGCAGGTGAAATTTACCTCGTTGATGAAAACGGACAAAATTACACCGGATTCCCGAAATCAACCACATATTCAATTAAATCATCACCTGTATTTGCTGACCTTTTCGGAAACAATACTAAGCAATTAATAGTATTCGCAGGTGACGGAAATATTTACGCCTATAACACAGATGGAAATCCGGTAGCAGGTTTCCCGAAGAGAATTCAAAACACTGTTGACCAGTTCGGAAATATTATTATAATGCCGACACCAACAGTTTACGATTTGAACGGGGACGGCAACAAAGAAATCATTGCAGGGACAGTTGATAGCACAGTTGTATTCATGAGAAACAACGGAAACTCTTTCGCACAGACTTTAAAATTAGATGGTGGAATATTCTCTTCACCAACAATCACCAAAATTGACGGCCAGATACAAATTATTATCGCAACATCCAATGGTACGATTTACCGAATAAACTCTGATGGCACCATAAACTCAAGTAAGAAAATTGCAAAAGAATTCATCTCAACTCCGGTAGTTGCTGATATAGATGAAAACGGTTCGCTTGAAATTCTTGCTGCATCGCTTGAAGGCAAAGTTTATTCACTTAACGCATCAACATTACAAACGAATTGGGAGCGACCAATAGGGCAGGACATTGTCGGAAGTTTACTAATGGCGGATATTTCAGGTAACGGTCAACTTGACCTCATCGTACCGGTTAAAGGAGGCTATATTGTTGGATTTAATAAAAACGGCTACGTCATTGATACTACGACAATGTATGCAATGGCACCATTCGATTCATGGTTAATCTCAACACCCGCAATCGGTGATATAGACGGGAACGGAAAACTTGACGTAGTTGCGGCTTCTTACGATAAGACTATTAAAAGCTTTGAAATGCCGAACACCAATCAGAATTCACAGGTCCTTTGGGGAATGTTCGGTGGAAACCCTGAGAACACCAACATCTCACCTACTGATATTAAGACAGAAACCGTAACTGAAATTCCGGGTAATTACTCATTGAGACAGAACTATCCAAATCCGTTCAATCCGGTTACTACTATTGAATTCACAATTCCCGAAACTGCGGATGTGAAGCTTGATGTTTACGATCAAACCGGAAGGCTCGTTGCTACCTTAATGAACCAATCGCAACAAGCCGGGACATATAAAGTAAGTTTCAATGCAAACAATCTCTCATCCGGTGTTTACTTTTACAAACTGACAGCCGGAAGTTTTTCAGCGGTAAAGAAAATGGTTTTAATCAAATAGCGACATTAGTTGTAATGCGAAGTTAAAGTGTTTCATTTTTTCCCCTTATTATTAAATCAAGCCCTGCCTATTAGCGGGGCTTTTTTTACTCCCCTTCACTGAATTCAACTCCTTCATTCATCCATAAAATTGCATTGTAATACATATCGCATCAGGGTAACTTTAAGGTTTAATTTTTCACACAGACTTGGATAAGATCTCAATTAAGGGCGCCAGAGTTCATAACCTCAAAAATATTGATATAGAAATTCCCAGAGACAGCCTGGTTGTATTCACCGGGCTTTCAGGCTCGGGTAAATCTTCGCTTGCGTTCGATACAATTTATGCGGAAGGTCAACGTCGGTTTTTAGAGACACTTTCCGCATATGCACGGCAGTTTATCGGCGGAATAGAACGCCCGGACGTTGATAAAATTGAAGGTCTCTCTCCAGCAATTTCAATTGAGCAGAAAACAATTTCACACAATCCAAGATCAACCGTAGGTACGGTAACGGAAATTTACGATTTCTTCAGATTGCTTTTTGCACGATGTGGCACGCAGTACTCACCAGATTCCGGATTAGCTGTAACACGACAATCTATCGATCAGATAATTGACAATATTTACTTAAACAACCTCAACTCCCGAATTAATATTTTAGCCCCCGTAGTCAAAGCAAGGAAAGGACATTACCGCGAGTTGTTCGAAGAAATTTCAGCGGACGGATTTACAAAAGTCAGAATTGATGGTGAAATTGCGGATATCGTTCCACAAATGAAACTCGACAGATACAAAATTCACGATATAGAAATATTAATAGACCGGGTTCAGGTAAATGAGAAATCCAAACTACGGATTTTTGATTCCCTTGAAATGGCGCTCAGGGCAGGTGACGGGATTGTGATAATTAACGATGGTAAACAAGATAAACTTTACAACGAAAAATTATCCGATCCGCATACAGGCAGGAGTTTTTCCGAACCGGCTCCGAATTCATTCTCTTTTAATTCGCCTTACGGTTGGTGCGATAATTGTTTTGGACTGGGTGAAAAAAAGGATATTAGTATAGATAAGATTATCCCGGATAAATCCCTTAGCGTAAACGATGGAGCAATAGCCCCACTTGGAAAACCTAAGTCAAACTGGATTTCAATTTCGATTAAGACCTTGTTCGACTATCACTCCGCTGATTTTGATACTCCCCTATCTGAGCTTCCGCAAATTTTGTTAAGTGAGTTGCTGTATGGGACTAAGCACAAACTTCGAATTGAGTATACCAATACTCTCGGTAAAAAGAAAATTTACAATCAGCGTTTTACCGGAATTGTAAACTACATAAGGAATTTTGAGCAGGAAAGTAGTTCCATACAGATAAAAAACTGGGCAGAAAGTTTCACAGAGGTTTCAGTATGTCCCGTATGTAATGGAGGCAGGCTGAAAGAAGACGCGCTGTGGGTAAAGATCAATGGACTTAATATCCATGATATTTCAAAAATGTCAGTTAGCCGGTGCATGGATTTTTTCAAAGATCTGAAACTGGATGACCGGAAAATGATAATCGCATCTCAGGTTATAAAAGAAATTAAAAACAGGTTGGAATTTCTTTTAAATGTAGGTTTAGATTACATAAGTCTCGACAGAAGTGCAAAAACCCTTTCAGGGGGTGAAGCGCAGCGAATTCGCCTTGCTACACAAATTGGTTCTCAGCTCACCGGTGTACTATATATCCTTGATGAACCGTCAATAGGACTTCATCAGCGCGACAACATTAAACTGATTGAATCTCTAAAAAATCTTCGGGATATAGGAAATTCTGTTATTGTAGTTGAACACGATAAAGAAATGATAGAGAGTTCGGATTTCATTGTAGATCTCGGGCCCGGCGCTGGTGAACACGGCGGTGATGTAGTCTCCTTTGGGAATCCGGTAAAACTCAACGGTTCATCAATCACTGCCGAGTACCTGAGCGGTAAGCGTAAAATCCCGGTCCCTGAAACAAGGCGAAAAGGAAACGGTCACAACCTGATACTCAGCGGCGCTTCGGGAAACAACCTCAAAAACGTAACCCTTGAAATTCCGCTCGGAAAATTTATCTGCATTACCGGTGTAAGCGGTTCAGGTAAATCTTCACTGATAAACGACACACTTTATAAGATACTGTCAATGAAGTTTCATAAAACCTTACAGCAACCGTTACCATATAAAAGTTTACTTGGACTTACCGCACGTTTAAAGGACCATATTACTAAAATGATTGACAAAGTAATTGAAATTGATCAAAGCCCGATCGGAAGAACTCCCAGAAGTAACCCGGCAACTTATACGGGACTTTTTACTTTTATACGGGACATTTTTTCAAATTTACCGGATTCGAAAATTCGTGGTTACAAACCCGGGCGATTTTCATTTAATGTCAGAGGAGGTAGATGTGAGCATTGTGAAGGCGCCGGTATCAGAAAAATCGAAATGAATTTCTTACCTGATGTTTTCGTGTTGTGCGATGTTTGCAATGGCAATAGATACAATTCGGAAACACTTGAGATTAAATATAAGGGCAAATCAATTTCGAACGTTCTCGAAATGACTGTTGAAGATGCACTTGTTTTTTTTGAGGCGGTACCATCACTTAAGAGAAAATTACAAACTTTGTATGATGTTGGACTCGGATATATTAGATTGGGTCAGCAGGCGACAACCCTTTCAGGGGGCGAAGCTCAACGCGTTAAACTCGCAACGGAATTATCAAAGGTACAAACAGGAAAAACAATGTACATACTCGATGAACCAACGACCGGACTTCACTTTGAGGATATCAGGATGTTGCTCGACGTCCTTAATAAACTAACCGATAAGGGCAATACCGTAATTGTAATTGAACACAACCTCGACGTAATAAAATCAGCCGATTGGATTATTGATATGGGTCCGGACGGAGGAGATAAAGGTGGTGAAATTATTGCAAAAGGTACACCCGAAGAACTTGTCAGAAATTTCAAACAGATTTCATACACAGCAAAGTATCTTGAACCAGAACTCCAATAAAATCGTATATATCCATACGTTCAGAATTTGATAAGTTTATCATCTACATAGAGTTTACAATAATAAGAAACCAGACTAATCTCTACGCTTCCATTGACACCTGCTTTTAACTCATTTCTCAATGTTTAACTTTTCTTTCCATGGGAATTTTCTGGCAACTGATCTTCTGAACATTTTTATAATCCAAAGAGCGATTGATTTCATTAGTTCAGACATCTGATAAAAATTTCATGTCTTTTGCAACAAAACCAAATTATTGTACTGAAGTTCTGATTTGCAAAAATTAACTTTAATGTTTGTTTCCAATTAATGCAAAGTCTGGCAGTTAAAAAGAGAGCTAAAACAAACGGGTTGGTTATACCGGACGATCCGAAGAAAAGCATCATATTGAAAGGTGTAAGAGTTCACAACCTGAAAAATATTAACCTCATCATTCCGAAGAATAAACTTGTAGTATTTACCGGTGTAAGCGGATCGGGGAAATCTTCAATAGTATTCGATACCATCTATGCGGAAGGACAGCGAAGATATGTTGAATCGCTTTCGTCCTATGCCAGACAATTCCTAGAACGAATGAACAAGCCAGATGTAGATTCAATTTCAGGACTTGCACCTTCAATGGCGATCGAACAAAAGACAAAAACCCGTAATCCCCGTTCAACTATCGGAACATCAACAGAAATTTACGACTATCTCCGGCTACTCTTTGCCCGCATCGGAAGAACGTTTTCACCGGTATCCGGTATTGAAGTTAAAAAAGATTCGCCGGCGTCAATTGTGAAATCGCTTTCGGATTTATTTTCAAATGTCTCGCCACGGCTTATCATTTACTATGAATTCAAATACCACACGATTGATTCTGTAAAAATGAAATTGCCTGATCTCCGTTCAAAGGGTTTTTATCGAGTCATAGTGAACGATAAAATACTAGACCTGAACGATTACAGTGATGATGATATCTTAAATGCTCTGAATAAAAAAAGGAAAAAAGGATTTTTCGGGATTGTAATTGATAGGTTCAGATATGATGCAAACGATCAGGAAGTTATTTCACGATTGCACGATTCAATTGAAATGGCGTATCGCGAGAGTGAAGGTTACGTTTCAATCAGGGATATGGATGGTGGAACGGAAGATTTGCATTTCAACCATTTTCTCGAAGCTGACGGGATGAAGTTTATCGAGCCTGAACCGAGAATGTTTTCGTTCAATAACCCTTTTGGCGCATGTGAAAAATGTCAGGGATTCGGGAATACAATGGATATTGATTTCAATTTGGTTATACCCGATAAAACAAGGTCACTTATTAATGCAGCTATTGCGCCTTTCACCACACCAAAGCATGCTAAACATTTATCTGATTTATTGCGTGAAGCTCACGAATTCAATGTTGATGTACATAAACCTTATAAAAACCTCACACCGGAAGAACTCAATTTTGTAATGAATGGCGGAAAACATTACATCGGGCTTAAAAAATTCTTCCGGATGATTGAAAAAGAAGCTGTTTATAAAATTCACTATCGCATCTTATTAAACAGATATAAAGCATATACAATGTGCTCTGTCTGCAAAGGTTCGAGGCTCAGGAAAGATGCTTTGTATATCAAAATCAAAGGAAATTCAATTTTCGATATTGTTCGACTTAATATTGGAGAAGCATACAAATTTTTCCTTGAGCTTGAACTTACAAAGACGGAGCTTGCAATTTCCGGAAGGATACTTGAAGAAATTATTTCCCGACTTAAATATCTTAATGAGGTCGGACTGGATTACCTCACCCTCGACAGGCTTTCGAATTCACTATCCGGCGGTGAATCACAACGGATTAATTTATCAACTTCGCTTGGGTCGTCACTTGTAGGCTCAATCTATGTTCTCGATGAACCATCAATCGGGCTTCACCCAAGGGACAACAAGCGATTAATTAATATCATGAATTCACTGCGTGATCTTGGAAATTCCGTTTTAGTCGTTGAACACGATAGCGATATGATGGAAGCTTCCGATTACATTTTCGATATCGGACCGAATGCGGGTGAAAACGGCGGGGAGATTGTATTCAGTGGTGAATATGACAAACTTAAAAAGGACAGCAGTTCAAAAACAGGGAAATACCTGAGCAGGAAACTCCGTATTGATGTACCCGGGGTTCGGCGAAAGATAGACAATAAAACCGGTTACCTGTTGATCAAAGGAGCACGTGAGAACAATCTGAAATCTATTGATGTAAAAATTCCCGTTAAAAAATTTGTTTGCGTAACAGGTGTAAGTGGTTCAGGTAAATCAACATTGATTAACGATGTTCTCTATGGTGGTTTAAAAAAATTAATTGACGGGTATTACAATGAAAAGATTGGGGACCACGATCACATTGAAGGATTTAAAGTTTTCGATTCGGTAGAACTAGTTGATCAGGATCCGATCGGGCGGTCAGCAAGGAGTAATCCAGTTACGTACATTAAGGCATTTGATGCAATTCGAGACGCATTTGCCCAAACTAATGATGCCCGAAAAATGGGATTTTCAACCGGATACTTTTCATTCAATATTCCGGGCGGGAGATGCGAAACTTGCGAAGGTACCGGTACTATAAGAGTTGAAATGCAATTCATGGCTGATATTTCCCTTGAATGTGAAGTTTGTAAAGGGAAAAGATACAAAACTGATGCTCTGGCGGTAAGACTGAAAGGAAATAATGGAATCTCAAAGAATATTAATGATGTTTTAAATATGACTGTGACCGAAGCTATTAATTTCTTCAAATCACATCCAAAGGTCATAAATAAGCTTAAAGTGCTCGAAGATGTCGGATTAGGTTACATTCGTCTTGGACAATCAGGCTCTACTCTCAGCGGCGGTGAATCGCAACGGGTTAAACTCGCCTATCATCTTACGTTCAGAGAAAAGGGGAGTAACTCGCTATTTATATTCGATGAACCCACGACCGGATTACATTTTCATGACATATCAAAGTTATTAAAATGTTTTAATGAATTGATTAATAAAGGTCATTCTGTTATTGTTATTGAACATAACCTTGATGTTATTAAATGTGCAGATTGGATAATAGATCTTGGTCCCGAAAGTGGTGATAAAGGTGGAGAGATAGTAGCTTGCGGAACTCCGGAGGACGTCGCAAAGGTTAAGAATTCATATACCGGAAATTTTTTAAAAAAAGTATTGAAATGAAAAAAACAGCATTAATCTCTATTGTAGGGATTTTAATCGGCACTTTAAGTGGATTTTTGTACTACACATTTATCGGTTGCAAGTCTGGCACGTGTCCATTGCAGTCAAATGCATACTTTATGTCAGCGTACGGCGGATTTGCAGGTTTAGTCTTGGGCAACCTTGTTCAAAGCTACATTATCAAACCAAAAAATAAAAAATGAAAAAGATTTTAGCTTTTCTTTTTATCTCCTTATTTTTCATATCCGATGCGATGCCCCAAAAAGCAAATTTCTTTCTCGCCGGTGGATATAATATAACGAAACCGAATCTTGATGGTCTAAATTTTGTTACAGGAAGATACAACGATACAAGAACAATTCTCACGAAAAATATGGAGGAATTTAATTCACTTGGCGGATTTACGGTAACTGCCGGGGTAATACTCAATGATATCGCGATGTTCGATCTCACATACATTAGAAAAACCGGTGATGTATTTGCTGAAGGAGTCGTAAACGATACAAACTTCCGGCGGGATCTCGCTGTTTCTATGAATTCTGTCAATCTGAGTGGCGGGGTAATTGTTTTATCCTCTAATTCAATTAAAACAATAATCGGAGCAAGCGTTGACATCGGATCAGTTGGAACTAAAACCCGTGTTTACCCACTTGACCAATCCAAACCAAGTTATGAAAGTACCGATGATTACGTACCAAATCCTATTTCAAATATGATTTTTGGTCTTACACCTTTTGCGCAGGTTAACATTAACCCTGGGCTAAGCAGTTTTGAAATTATGATCAAGCCCTACTATCAGTTCATGATAAATGAATCGGATTTCAAAGACGTAAACAGGGTACTCAATCCGGTAACATTTACAAACGATGATCCGGAACAAATGGTTACTCGCGCAAATAATTACGGAGTAGAAGTTAAATTGTCAGTATTTTTTGACGATTAAAATCCATACTTATAATTTTTTCTTTAACTAAATTAATATTCAAATGGCATTCACATTACCTGAATTACCTTACGCGAAAGACGCATTGGAACCTCACATAGATGCATTGACTATGGAGATCCACCACGACAGGCATCACAAAGCTTATGTTGACAAATTAAACGCTGCTATTGAAGGGAGCGACTTAGCTGATAAGTCCCTTGAAGACCTCATGAAAAATATTTCAAGTTATCCTGCTGCTGTACGCAACAACGGTGGAGGGCATTGGAACCATTCATTTTTCTGGTCAGTAATGGCTCCCGGTAAAGGTGGCACACCATCAGGTGAACTATTGGACGCAATCAATGCTAAATTCGGTTCATTTGAAAAATTCAAAGAAGAATTTTCAAGCGCCGGAGCGAACCGATTCGGTTCAGGGTGGGCATGGCTCATTGTTGACGGCAATGGTAACCTTGCAGTTTGTTCAACACCTAATCAGGATAACCCGTTAATGGATGTTGCAGATATAAAAGGAACTCCAATACTCGGAGTTGACGTGTGGGAGCATGCGTATTATCTGAAATACCAAAACAAACGTCCGGATTACATCTCAGCATTTTTTAATGTTATTGACTGGGATGCTGTTTCAAAGCGTTACAACGATGCTAAATCAGCTTAAACGTAAAATACGTTAGTTGTTTACTATCAAGCCCTCATACTGTTATGAGGGCTTTTTTGCAATGCAAGATATTTATCTTTAAACGAGCTATGAGAGGTGTATTGAATACCCGTTATTCCTGTCGTTTCGGCAACAACAATATTTTCGTGAATATCATCAATGAAAATTGTTTCTTTGGGATCAATCCGGTATTTAATGAGAAGATATTTATAAATTTCTACATCAGGTTTGAGCATTCCAATCTCGAACGATAGAACTCTGTATTTAATTTTCATTATAATAGGAAAGTTCTTTTTGATGTAATTAAAATGGATTGCATCAGTATTGGATAAAAGAAAGAATTTGTGGTCGTTGCGGAATAAACTTCTTTCAAAGAATTGGATCATTCGGTTGTTTGGAGTAAAAATATCACCGTACAACTGACAGAATTTTCGAAATCCTGTTTTAACTTTAAATTCATTTTTAATAGATTGAAATGCTTGTTGAGGAGTGAACTCGCCGAGCGAAAGCTTATAGTCAATTCTTTTTGATGTTACAAACTTCCAAAGTTCATCTGCAGTGAATGAATTTTCCAATGAAGAGAAATTCCTGTAAAACTTACCGTGATCAAAAAACAGAAATACATTTCCCAGATCAAATATTATATTTCTGAACATCAGATATAATTGGTCTCGACGACGTTAAGCTCGGAATCAAGCTTGTACAATTTAGGTGTACCTGTAGGGATTTCAGTTTCGAGAATCTGTTGCGGGGTAAGTTTCTCAAGATACATAATCAGCGCCCGCAGGCTATTCCCGTGGGCGGAAATCAAAATGTCTTTACCTTTTTTTAATTCGGGTTCAATTTTTTCGTGATAATACGGCAACACGCGGTCAGCGGTATCTTTCAGACTTTCACCGTTTGGTGGCGGGACATCGTAACTGCGTCGCCAGATTTTCACCTGTTCATCACCAAATTTTTTTCTTGTATCATCTTTATTTAAACCTTGTAAATCACCGTACATCCTTTCGTTAAGGGCAATATTTTTTTCAACCGGAATTTCTTTCTGACCGATATCTTCCAGAATAATATCAAGCGTACGTTGCGCTCTGATTAGATCAGAAGTAAACGCAAGATCAAATTTAAAATTCTTTAGCTTTTCACCTGCATTATGGGCTTCGGCAATCCCCTGCTCAGAGAGATCTATGTCAATCCATCCGGTGAATTTATTTTCAAGATTCCATTTTGATTGTCCATGACGGACGATTACTAAATTTGGCATGATAGGTTAATTTTTCCATTTTATTGAGCAACCCATAGAAGGAATTTGCTGAAAATCTATTGCCCGTTTTTCAAGTAGTAAGTCAATCGCTTTTTGAAGATCGCTTGAAGTTACTTTATCTTCATCCTGCCAGTTATCATCTAATCTGCCGTGATACCGGAGCTTTCGCTCTCTGTCGAACACATAAATATCCGGAGTGCAAGCTGCGTAATAGTTATGTGCAACTTCCTGTGTGTGATCAGTCAGATACGGAAATTTCAATCCCCTTTCAATAGAAAATTTAATCATCTCATCAAAAGAATCTTCAGGATATTGCACAGGATCATTCGGATTGATACCAATTAACTGAACACCTTTATCTTTGTAATCCGAGTGTAACTTAACTAGTCTGCCGGTAATTGCTTTTACGTAAGGACAGTGGTTACACATAAAGATTATCACAATAATTTCCTTGTCAGCATATTTCTCCGGACTGTGCAAATCACCATCCGTTCCTTTCAATTCAAAATGTATTATTTCAGAGCCGGGATTTAATTCGTTACTGTATTTAAGAGCCATTTTGATAATTAATAGAATTCATCATCGTCTTCACCATCAAAATCCATTTCCGGATGAAAATCTTCATAAACAAAATTAATATGAATCTTTGTATTCTGTGTATCTTCCACGTCCTGATTAAATACTTCATCAATTATGAACCTGTATTTTTCACTGACGGGATATTCGTTTTTAAAATGAACGACGATGTTATGTTTGTCCAACAGGATTATGAATTTTTCATATTCCGCTTTGAGAGCTTTATCATCTTTGAAATTTGCAACCGCTTTGAATTTTGGTTTTCCGATTTTTTTATAAATGTTTACAAGTTTTGATTTATGTTCCTTTTCGTATTCCCTTATGTGGCTCATCACTTCCTGTTCTTCGTCTTCCTCATCAATCTCACCGATTAAATCTTCTTCAACATAATTATCATTTGCTAACGGAAAATTCGTAAGATCGAAATCTTCATCTGAGGTTATGTTTTTCCTGGCAGACTTTTTCCGGGAAACTGTTTCTTCTACTTTATATTTCTTTTTCCTTGGCATTCAGTTTAAATAATTTCACTGCTGACTACAAATTTAAAAACTATAAAATTCTTGTCAAGTTAAATCACATTTATGATATACCTGTCATATCTCAGGTTTAATATATGCAAAGTATAAAAAAAACGGGACTGCCACAAAAATAAAACTATCAAACCTATCAAGAAAACCTCCATGCCCGGGGATTAATTCAGATGAATCCTTTACTCCCGAATATCTTTTCAGCATTGATTCAAACAAATCACCGATTTGTGAGAATATACCACCTATGACCCCGATAATAATAGCATCAAAAAATGAAATCCATTCGGGAAAAAATTCCCGGTATATTAATGCTGCGATAACCGATACAACAAATCCTGCGATGCTTCCCTCCCATGTCTTTCGGGGACTGATATCCGAGACTTTGTGTTTGCCAAATTTCTTCCCGAAAAAATATGCGGACGTGTCACACGACCAGACCATTATGAAAATCAACAATACTGGTTTAAAATCGTACATATTTATTAACTCAAATGTCAGAACAAAGGGTAAGGTGATATACAGTAAACCGGAAATTGACACAAACAAACTTACCGGATTCCGGTTTTTATAAAATATTTCAGTTGAAATTAATACAAATACTGAAACGAGAAATAAAATTTTTGTCCATGATGGTAGCATAAATGATACCAATAAAATTAAAACTGATAATATAATCGTTATGATTTTCCTTGATCCATAGCCTTTTTTACCGAATAGTTCATGAAATTCCCAAAGACAAAAAAAAGAAACTATTAAAGTTAATCCGAGATAATAAAATCCCTCAGAGACAATTATAAATACAAGCAAAGGAATTCCTACCAACCCAGTTAAAATTCTGATTGAGTTATTGGACATTCATATTCTCCGGTAAATTAGTATTTCTCATTTGATGTTCCCTTGACAATATTTTCATAAGAAAGTATAAACAAACAGCGCAAATGACCCCGATACCTGAGAGAGCAAGTGTTTCATTTAACGGAATATTAAAATCATTGAAATTCTCCTTCCCGTAGAAAAACACTGATAACACGGCAAGTAAATTATTAATGAAGTGGCAAATTACCGCAGGGAAAATGCTATTGCTTACATAAGTTATATATGTCAGAAATATCCCGACAAGAATAAGGGGCAACAGATTAAACGGATGAAAGTGGAACATAGCAAATATTATACCTGTAGTTGCCACAGCTCTTGCAGGTGTGGAAAACAGAAGCATGTTTTTTAAAACAAGCCCTCTGAACAATCCTTCTTCGCATATCGCAGGAGTTACTGCAATTACAAGGACAACCAATATTAGCTCCGGAATGTTATCGGAAGAAACCAAGTTTAAGGTTGATTGTTCCAGGGTATCGAAGAATTCTTTTAACATTTTAATATATTCAGTCCCGAACGGAAGAGAGAATAAAATTTTATTTTGAATTACCAGATAAGCCTGCATTATCGGTTGTAACATTAGTATTCCGGCAATACTAATAAATAAAATTTTACCCGGTGGATAATTTAACCGAAATCCGTTTTTCATCGTATCTCCCCGCAGCATTGTGAGGATAACTGATGGAATCAAGAGAAACATGAATTGCGCAAACATTGTGATAATTCTGATCGTGTCAATATTTTCCTTATCGTAATTAAGTTCTAGGCCAACAAACGAAATTACAAGTACGGCAGAGACAATCTGATACAGAAAAAAAATCACAAGTAGAACCAGGGCTACAAATAACAACGGGTGAAATGATGAAAGCGGTGCATGTATCCGTTTTAAGTTGTCATCCAAATTTTTTCTTTTAATATTTCAAAATTCGCGCATTAATAAAAGTTACAATTAATTAGCACCGGCACATTAGTATTTGAATCGCGAAAAAGTATGTGCAATTAAGAAAATTGAAATTAACATGAGTTAACGATAATTTTGCTGATATGTCTCAATACCCTTCATTTGACCAGTCGAATGATGATGAATATTACTTGAGAGTAAAGGAAGTAACAAAAGGCGGAAAGTTCTCCTTCATAACCAATATAATTCTCTTCATTCTCACATTTTTTTCCACGACTATTGCGGGCGTGGGTTGGGCAAATCAAAATCCATATCAATTAGAAAATTTTGAGAGTGGACTTTTGTATTCGGCACTTATCTTACTTGTAATAACAGCGCACGAATTCGGGCATTATTTTGCTGCAATTTATCACAAAGTTTCGGTAACACTGCCGTATTACATACCATTCCCTTTCCCGTTTCTAAATCCGTTCGGTACAATGGGTGCGGTTATAAGAATGAAATCACCGACACAATCAAGAAAAGCTTTATTTGATATTGCTGTAGCAGGTCCTATATCCGGTTGGGTTGTTTCAGTAATCATTCTTATTATAGGTTTTATTACACTACCCTCGATTGATTTTTTATATACGATTCATCCCGAATATATAACATCAGGTATTTCAACTGAAGGGTTCGCCTTCGGGAACAATGTACTTTTTTACACATTAGAAAAAATTTTCGTGTCTCCACAAAGTTCTTTCATGCCGCCGATGAACGAGGTTTACCATTATCCGTTTCTCTGCGTCGGTTGGTTCGGATTACTGATTACAGCTTTAAATATGATGCCGGTAGGTCAACTTGATGGTGGGCATATTTCTTATGCCATGTTCGGGAAAAATCATACGAAGATTGCATATGTTGTATTCGGACTATTAATAATATTCGGATTAGCGGGATTTCTGCCGTTAATAGGAATTAATTTCGAGATTGGTTCCATCAACTGGTTAGTGTGGGCACTTCTGATTTTCTTCGTAATAAAAATTAAACACCCTGATAATGTTTATGACTTTGATCAACCACTGAGTTTAACGAGAGTTACTCTTGGATGGTTTTCGTTTCTGATTTTCGTTACATCGTTCACTCCAATCCCTATAACCGGATTCTGAAAATGAAGAAAAAAAATCCGGCTCTTCTTGTAATTTTTATAACAATTTTTATTGACCTGCTCGGGTTCGGTATAATAATTCCGTTGCTCCCCTTTTTTTCTGTAACCGTTCTCGAACTCAATGAATCAATGATCGGACTTATTGCGGGTATTTATTCGCTAATGCAGTTTTTCTTTACACCAATATGGGGTTCACTTTCCGATCGTTATGGTAGAAAACCAATTTTGATAATCAGTTTGATCGGTAGCGTTATTTCAAATATATTGCTTGGATTAGTGTTCTCAGGTATAATGAGTTCAATGTTGCTTTTGCTACTTTCGAGGGCTTTTGCAGGAATTTTTGCAGCAAATATCTCAGCGGCACAGGCGGTAATCTCAGACGTTACAACTGCTGAGGAGCGCACCAAAGGCATGGGATTAATCGGTGCAGCTTTTGCGCTTGGTTTTGTTTTCGGTCCTGCAGTCGGCGGGGTACTTGCTCATAAGTTCGGTTTCGGTCTCCCTGTCTTCTTTGCTGCCGCGCTTTCACTGATTGCACTTGCAATGGCAATCTTTATTTTTAAAGAATCGTTACCTGCAGAAATTATCCAAAGAAATCGCGCAAATAAAAAAATAAAATCATTAGATGTTCGGAAAATTATTGATGTAATTGTTAGCCCGAAAATCGGTTACCTTGTTATAATTTCCTTCTTTATTATTTTTGCATATTCCAACATCTTCGGTACTTTTCAGTTATTCGCCGAAAGGCGCGATGGACTTGCACTTTCAGAAGCACAGATCGGATATCTATTCTCATTTCTCGGGATTATGGGTTCTTTTGTTCAACTCGTCTTTTTAAGGTTATTCAAACATTTATTCGGTGATGAGCGGTCACTCATTATCGGGATTTTTCTATCAATTTTCGGACTGGGGTTAATTGGGTACTCTACCAATATCCCGGTGTTGCTGATCATACTTTTTATACTCGCGTTCGGAAACGGTATAAATAACACCATACCGCTCAGCCTCATTTCTCAAAATATTGGCAGCGATGAACAGGGGTCAATTTTAGGGGTCAATCAATCGTTAGGTTCTCTTGCCAGATTTTTCGGACCAGTATGGGGAGGAGTTGTTTATGAATACCTGGGCTATAAGGCTCCATTTATTACCGGTGGAGCAATCATGCTACTTTTAACTTTTTATACAATCAGGAAGTATCAACAAAAAACAAAATTTGCACCTTAGACCTCTCTCATCCCAATCACTCCAAACATTCGACCTGATTGAGAACCGTCCCTCCGGAAAGAATGCAAAGTCGAAAATTCCGAGTAAGTGCATTGGTAATTGTTTTCAATATTCTCTTCCTTTACTCCTGATTCCAGCAATTGCCGGTGGTTATCACCACGGATATCTATAAAATATTTCCCTTTTCTGAAATACTTGACTTCATCCGCAAATAACATTCCAACTTCTTCCCCTACTTCAAACTTATCCTGCGATATACAAGGTCCCATAAAAGCTATTAATTTATCCGGCAAACAGTTGAATTCCTTAGATAATTTGCCAATGGTTTTTTTTACAATTTCTCCAACCGTTCCCCGCCATCCCGCGTGAATTCCTGCTACAACTTTTTTTCCGGGATCGTAAAGAAAGACCGGAAGGCAATCTGCAACACTGACTGTAAGAAATACACCGGGTTGATTAGTATAGGTTGCATCGCACTCACCGGCAAAACCCGGCACATTAATATACTTAGATTCGGCAGAATGAACCTGCTTTTGAAAATTTATATTTTCGACAGATATACCAAGTTCACTAAAAAATATTTCACGGTTTTTTAAAACATGTTCAGGATTATCATTGGTAGAAAGACTAAGGTTCATTCCGTAAGGCTCCGGTGATATACCTCCTCGCGTTGTACTCATTCCGAATATGAGTTCGGGGTATTTTTTGAATTTATTGGAGATAATTATTTTTATTTCCGAGTTTGATTTTTCAAAAGTCATAATAAATCATCCAGCTTTACTTTCCTCAATTTCTTCTTAGCAGAAAGAACCTGTTTGCTCTTCTGATTCTCAAGTTTTGAAGCTAAGGTTGGTGTTGTTTTTTTTCTTATTGCTTTTTTCTTCAGCGCTTTTGCAAAGATAGTATAGAACTTTTCTATCACAGTTTGTTTATTTTTAAACTGCGCTCTGTGTATATCTGAAGTTATCCTCAAGTTCCCTTTTTTATCAATTCGGTTTTTTAAATTGCCCGTGATAAATGCTTTTTGGTCATCCGTTAGTTCTTTGCTGTGTTTTATATTATATACAAGTTCAACTTTCGTTTCAACTTTGTTTATATTCTGTCCGCCTTTTCCACCGCTCCTCGAGGTTGAAAATTTAAATGAACTTTCCGGAATTATTTTTCTAATTTCGCTTTTAGTCATTTTTAAATTTAAACAAAACGTGCAATAATTTTAATGTCCTTCATTAACTTTGATAACTTTGATTGTAGTTTTTTATGTACCGGAATTTTAAAAAAGTGCAATGTAATAGTCTTTAATAAAATTTCATTAAAAGGTAACTTGTGGTTTTACTTAAAGAAATTCCGAAAATGAGATTTACACTATTAACAATTATAACTTCACTTTTCATTTTTTCACATTCTTTCGCACAACCAAAAATCACCTATGTTTCATCTGATAACAGCACCGGTTTACTTCAAGTGTTTACGATGAATGTGGATGGTTCTTCAAAACGCCAGATCACAAACGTACCGTTCAATTGTATGTTTCCTCGATGGTCCCCCGATGGGAATAAAATTGTATTCAGAACTGACGATGGCAGGATTTACATGGTAGATAATGTTTTATCGGACAATGCCAGTGAACCACTTTTTGTTTTCGGTGGTGATAATCCTGTCTTCAGCCACTCCGGTGATGAAATAATTTTTAGCGGTGATCATGCTGGTGTAACGACTTTATATATAATGAAGCCAACTGATCCTGATGCAGAACCTATATCACCAATTGACTTCTCTACACAACAGGTAATTTCAAATGATGGCAGATACATTGTTTTCTCCGGATTCGACGAGGGTTCAAAGTGTATATTCCGAATGGATGTTGATGACGAGTCAGATGATTACATCAGCAAAATCAGTGTGAACGGCAATGCAAATCTAGAACCCGATATCTCAAGCGACAATCAAAAATACGTTTACGCAAGTTTTAATAATAACCTTCAGGGAACAATTTACATTTGTGAGAACGGTGTGGAAACTCCTTTAACGAAAGGAATAACAAGTGCCTCACAACCTAAATTTTCTCCGGACGACAAATATATTGGATTTGTTTCTATCGAGGACACTAATATAGAATTCAACATTATGTTATCCGATGGTTCGGGGAAAAAGAAGTTCAACGTAAAGGGCGGGAATATAGGTGTATTCAGGTGGATTGATAATCAAACGATTGTTTATGATGCCGACGAACAAAACTTACATTCAATCGGGACACTGAATATAGTTACCGGTGAAAATAATATAATCGCAAATTCCGGGATGAATTTGCATCCTGATGTATTTGTAAATAGTAACAATGAAAGTAACTGAACACTTAGAAAACTCAACCAGACCGCTAATCAGTTTTGAAATAATCCCGCTTCCACGCGGTGGCGATATACGGCAAGTATTCGAGATTATTGATGAACTAATAAAGTTTGAGCCACCGTTCATTGATGTTACTTCGCATTCAGCTGAAGTTCATTACGAGGAAACCGCAAGCGGAATAAGGAAAAAAGTTAAAAGAAAGAAACCAGGCACAATCGGAATCAGTGTTGCCATTAAGAATAAATATAATATTGATACTGTTCCACATTTACTGTGTACGGGTTTCACTAAAGAGGAAACAGAAGATGCACTGATTGAACTTAATTACCTCGGAATCGAAAATGTCCTTGCAATACGTGGTGACGATAACGGGTACATAAAACCGCTTACAGATGGACGTACATCCAACAGATATGCAATTGAATTGGTTGATCAAATCAGTAAAATGAATCAGGGCATTTACCTTGATACTGAACTTTTGAACGCATCACCTACAAATTTCTGTATAGGGGTAGGCGGTTATCCGGAAAAACATTTCGAATCACCGAACTTATCGTTCGACGTTGAATACGCGAAGAAGAAAGTTGAGGCGGGTGCCGAATACATTGTTACGCAAATGTTTTTCGATAATAAATATTATTTCGACTACGTCCGAAGGTGCAGGGATGCGGGTATCACAGTACCGATTATTCCCGGTCTGAAAATACTTTTTACACAAAAACATCTTACTAATATACCAAAAAACTTTTTCGTAAACATACCAGAAGAGCTCTCAGGTGAAATACTTAAATCAAAATCCGAGCATGCTATGGAAATTGGGATTAACTGGACGCTAAAGCAGTGCGAAGAACTTCTGAACAACAATGTTTCATCCATTCATTTTTACATTATGCACAACATAAAACCGGTAAAGAAGCTAATGGATAAATTAAAACTTTAATATTGAATTGATTTTCCTTAACATCATGATTATATTTTAACAATGAGACGTAAAAAGATAATTGGGATTGAACTAATTACCAAATTTTAAAAGTGTATCCAAAAGATACACTTTTTTTTTGCCCGCACTTAGTAAATGAAAACCAATCGCGCTAACAGCATAACCGGAATATTTAAAAAAGATGAAATCACTGGCTCAAAAGTAATCGCTTATGGAACAGTCAAGCATTACAAGATTTTCGTATTCGTTCCCGAATCATATTTAGAGAAAGTCTTCATTGCAATGTCAAAGTCCGGAGCAGGAGTTATTGGAAACTACAGGAATTGTTCTTTTAGGACAATTGGTACAGGCACATTTCTCCCGCTTGAAAATTCGGAACCATACTCAGGGAAAGCCGGTGAACTGAGCATAGAACGGGAATATAAGTTAGAAATGGAATGCGGCTATGAGTTACTGCAAACTGTAATTGAAAATATGATAAATGCTCACCCTTATGAAGAAGTTGCATATGAAATTTACGAGTTCTTTAAATTATCAAAAAACCCGGATACAATTTTCATAAAATTAAAACGGGTTTTACCGGTTAAGGCAATAATTCAAAAGTTGAATCAAAAAATTACTGATGAGGATTTAAAAATGAATCAGAAAGTAAAAACTGTGGTTTTAACTACTGATGAACATTTTCTCTCATTTAATAATGCGGATATTTTGATCCAACTGATAAAAGGAAAATATAAAATTAAAATATTAAATAATGTTAACAGAAGAAAACAAAGAAGAAGCTGAAGAGAAAACTGAAGAAGCACGAATCGTTCACTACGGTAGTGAAATTAAAAAAGATGACTTAGTTTCAATAAAGGATGATTTGTTGAAAATGTATGAGTTAATGAAAATTGACAGCGAACTATCCGAAATTGACGAGACAATCGGAGATTTGCCGGAATTGATTGAGAATAAAAAAACAAAGCTTGATGAACTTGCACAAAAGATTAAGGAACACGACCAGGAGATCGGAGAACTACTTGCTGAACAGAAACATCTGATTGATAAGAATGAAAAGATAAAAGCGAAAGCCAATAAATATGACGAGCAGAAATACAGCGCAAGGTCAAATAAAGAGTACGACACAATCGTAAAATCAATTGATACCGGACTGGAATTAATCGAGAAAAATGAAATTAGGATTGATGAGATTGATGATCTTGTCGGCGAGTTACAGAACTCGAAAAGGCTTCTCTCTGAAAATCAATTAGAACTTTCCAAAGAGTTACAAGAGAAGGAGAAAATGCTCGACGAGGTTAACAGTGAATATTCTGAGGAGAAGAATAATTTCATAGCTCAACGTAATACGCTTTTTTCACAACTAGATAAAAAATTTCAAACCAGTTACGACAAGATTAACAAGCGACACAAAGGTGAAGCCCTTGCCATTGTGCGAAACGGAAATTGTATGGGTTGTTTCAATTCTATCCCGCCGCAAACAACGCTTGAAATAAAAGCATCAACAAAGATATATAACTGCCACTCCTGTGGCAGAATACTGATTGACGAAAGTCTGGTCAGCAATTAAACCGTTCTTTATTTTGCACTGCTCTGTCATAAGAAACCGCGCGGTTCCGTTAATCGGAAAGTGAGGAAAGTCCGGACTCCATTAAAGCAGAGGTGCCAGGTGAATAACCAGGCGATAATAGGTGTAAACCTTTTATCGGGAAACTGTAACAGAAAATATACCTCCGTTCAAATACGGTAAGGGTGAAATGGCCGGGTAAGAGCCGACCGGTGGAAGTGTGAATTTCCAGCCTTACAGTCCCATTTGGAGCAAAGCCATGTATAGGAAGCATGAAGCTACTGCTTGCTTTTTAATCTTCCGGGGTAGGCTGCAAAAAGTCCGGTAGTGATACCTGACTAAGATAAATGGTTATCTGCCGTGTAAAAAACGGTACAGAATCCGGCTTATTTGGCAGAGCAGTTGTTATTTGCTCATCTCGAGCATCCGCTTGATTGGTTTGTATGCCCTCACAATCAAATCTTCATCCATTATAATCTCTGGCTTTCTATCCCTCATACACAGATATAATTTCTCAAGCGTATTCAACTTCATATAAGGACATTCATTGCAGGCACAACTTGCTTCAGGTGGCGCGGGAATAAACGTCTTATCAGGTGCTGCTTTCTGCATCTGATATATAATACCAGGTTCAGTGGCAACAATAAATTTTTTTGCAGGATCTGTCTTCACATGATTCAGTAATGAACTTGTTGACCCGATGAACTCAGCTTCTTTAAGTATTACTTCTTCACACTCAGGGTGCGCAATTAATTTTGCGTCGGGATGCTCTAACTTGAGATGGGTAATTTTCCTGCCACTGAAAGTTTCATGAACAAAGCATGATCCCATCCATAATTTCATTTCCCTACCGGTCTTTTTCATAATATACTGTCCGAGATTTTTATCAGGCGCAAACATAATTGGCTTGTCCTCCGGAATTTGCGAAATGATCTTCTCTACATTTGAAGATGTACAAATGATGTCGGATATTGCTTTTACTTCCGCTGAACAATTAATGTATGAAATTAGTATATGATCGGGATACTTGTCTTTGAACTGTTGCAACAAAGGTGCTGGACAACCTTCAGCTAATGAGCAACCGGCATTCAGGTCTGGTAATAAAACCGGCTTGTGTGGATTTAGAATTTTTGCCGTTTCTGCCATAAAATGTACACCTGCGAAAACTATAACATCTGCATCTGTTTTCTCAGCCTGCTGTGATAACTGTAAACTGTCACCTATAAAATCTGCAAGATCCTGAATTTCTGACTCCTGATAATAGTGTGCAAGTATTACTGCATTCATTTCATCTTTCAACCTTAGTACTTCGCTTCTGTAATCAATATCAGTTTTTTGATTCGATTTTGTCTCTACTAACATCGCTAATTTAATTTTATAAATTTAACTTAACATTTATAAACGTTAAATTCAACTTTCTCTCAGTTGAATCGTATGATATATTATAAAATATTTTATGAAAATTTTAAGTTTAATCTCTGCAATTTGCATCATCGCATTTATAAATTCATCTGCACAAACAAAAAATAAGCAGTATTCCTTTAAAACTTCTCCCGGAATGACGGCTGAGATTGAAGTTACGGATATAAATATCATTATTAATTCTAACAGTTCAGAAACAGCAAAAGTTACCGTAACCGGCAATAGCAACGCAGATCTGGAAAGGATAAAAGTTTTCGAAACTTCTGGGGGGATAAAAATTTCAGGTGAAAATTATTCTTCACTGACTGACAGAGCATCAACGCTGACCATTGAAATACTTCTTCCCGATTATTACAATCTTTCAGTTTCATCAAACAACAGTAATATTTCAATACATAATATTGATGGGAACAAACGCATCCGGCATTTTAAAGGGAAAATCCGAATTGAAAACTCAACCGGTGATATTGACGTAAAAACCGGAGATGGTTCAGTTGATGTACACAACCAAAATGGTATGTTAGAAATCGTTACAGCCACAGGAGATATATTTCTAAACAGCGTTGATGGTGAATCAAAATTAATCACGGCATCAGGTGATATTTCAATGAACAACGTCGGTACAATCGTCAGCGTTGAGACTGCAAGTGGCTCAATTAATGTAAATCCGGGATTAAGTCTTCAAAACATTTCTCTCTCATCAATCAGCGGTGATATTACCGTTAATTTAACTGAACAAAGCGGAGTTTCACTCAGGGTTAAGACATTTTCAGGGGAGCTTGATATAGACGGTGGATTTAGAAGATCAGATTCATCGGGAGCGCTGACAAGGTCAATTACTGCTACTATCGGAAATGGTGCGATTCAAATGGATTGTTACACAATAAGCGGCGATATCAGGATTTCAAAATGAAGGCAATGATTCTTGCTGCAGGTTTCGGAACGCGACTGAGACCTATCACTGACAGAATACCCAAAGCATTGGTTGAGCATAGAGGTAAACCTTTAATACTAAACGTCATTGATTACCTCGAAAAGTTCGGTGTAACAGAGTTCGTAGTAAATATTCATCACCACCACCAGTTAATATCACAATTCTTTGAGGATAATTACACTGATAGGAAAATTTCACTTTTGCACGAGGAACCAATTCTCGGCACCGGTGGCGCCATTATCAATGCTTCGGAGTTTCTTAACAATTCGGAATATTTCATTGTAATGAATGTTGATATTGAAACGGATTATAATCTACAGGAAGCTTTAGAGCTCCATATATCAGAAAAACCGTTTGCATCAATTGTAATCCAGGACAGGCAAACGGAAAGGAAATTATCATTTGATAATGCTATGAAATTAACCGGCAGAACAAAGCATGGAGATGAAAATAAGTTTGCATTCAACGGGATTCATATACTATCTGATAAAATTTTCAATTCGGGTTATAAGCGCGAATTTTTAGACATCATTGATATCTACATTTCCGAGACCATGAAAGGAGAAACAATAAAAGGCATTAACGCTGGCAGTGCATTTTTCATTGACCTGGGGAAACCCGAGAATCTAAAATCTTATCGGACTGATTCAACCCGTTTAATTTGAGGGAAAGCCATCATTAACGCACGTTCAATCCCCGCACGGAGCGTCATTTGGTTTAACGGGCAATCAACACAAGAACCAAGTAATCGGAGTTTTACAATATTATCGCTTGAAATACTGTCAAACTCTACATCGCCGCCATCAAGTTGAAGATAAGGTCTGAGCTTGTTTAATACTGCATTGATGTTATCTTCGTTCAACTGTTCCAACTAAATGTCAATAGTTAATTCTTCAGATTTACTTTCAACATTCCTTAGATTCACTTTGTTAATCAGTTTACGAGAGATTTCTGAATAAATCTTAGCCACTTCAGCGTCCGGTTTAGATAAGGTTATCGGCATTCCATCATCGCTGCATTTCCTTATATCAGTTACAATCGGAATTTCACCGAATAGTTCGGTATTGAATTCATCGCTAAGTTTTTTCCCGCCACCTTCACCGAAGATATACTCTTTAGTTCCGTCTTTCAGCAGGAAGTAACTCATATTTTCAATAAAACCAAGTGTCGGAACATTTACTTTTTCAAACATCAGGTATCCTTTTCTCGCATCGGCAAGTGAAATTTCCTGCGGCGTGGTAACAACAACAGCCCCGGTAAGCGGTAAAGTCTGGCTGAGTGTAAGTTGAATGTCTCCGGTCCCCGGCGGCATATCAAATAACAGAAAGTCCAACTCTTCCCAAACTACTTCACTCATGAATTGTTTTAAAGCGCTCGATGCCATCGGACCGCGCCAAACTATAGCCTGACCTTTTTCCATTAGAAATCCGATTGACATTACTTTAATGCCATATTGAATTACAGGAATTAATTTGTTCTTCCCGTTTATCACCTGCACCGCAGGACGTGCTTCTATACCCATCATCAACGGAATTGACGGACCGTAAATATCCGCGTCTATAATCCCAACTCTTGCCCCAGCATTCATGAGAGATATCGCAAGATTGACGGTTACCGTTGACTTCCCTACTCCACCTTTTCCGGAAGCAACCGCTATCGTATTCTTAACTTGCGGCATTATATTTGACTTCTTTCTTTCAACGTGTGAAGTTATACCTTGCGAAAATGATATTTCAATATCTGAGATATCCGGGTATTGTTTTTTCACTTCTGCGATTATCTCTCTCTTAAGGTCTTCTGTATGTGGATTGTTAGGATTGTTTAAACCTAAATCCAATTTTAGTCTGTTTCCGTTTAATGTAACAGACTTAATAAAATCTAAACTTCTGAGATCTAACGATAAGTCAGGATCCTGAGCTTTGCTTAGTAACTCTTTTATTTCTATTTCAGTCATAACTTTTGTTTTAGTAACTTAACGAATATTGGAAATATCATAAATGATATTAAAATATCATTGACGCCACAAGTTGTTTTCAAATACTTAAACATATATAACAATTTTTAAATTTTTTACAAATTATTATATCGCGCAAATCGAAGTAAAACGGTATTAATTTTTATGGGACTTATTTGTGGGAAGGAAAAGTTTAAAAAAAACCTCCCGGGAGGGAGGTTTTAAAACTTTAATTATAGTTAATCCGGAGATATCCTGAAGTGAGCAGATAATCATTACAGTCATAGACATAGATGTCGTAATCACCCGATTTGTAAAAAGTAATTTGCTTCCAAAACCAAACCCAATCTCTCTCTGTATCAACATAGATAGTGTTATCGTATTCGTTGTTTCTATAAATTACAATACTAACCGACCTGCAATCAACCCGATACGGAAGCCTGGTCAGTACATACAAATACCCACCATCTCTCGAGATGTTGAATGTTGAAGATTCGTTGATTGGATATCCATCGCTGTCAACCCCTTCGCAAAAATAAAGACTTTGCGCTGAACTTACAGCGGTTACAACTGTGGAAGCAGCAAGTATAAAAACTAATGCTATTAATATTTTTTTCATAATTGGTAAGTTTATTTTAAGGTTTAATTTGCGCACGAACATAAATAATTTTTATATCAAATTCAAAATACAAAATCGATGTGAATTATTAAAAACCGTTAATAAATTTTCCAGATTTTAAACATTTATGTAAATAGCTGTGGTAATCGTCAAACCAGGTTGAGAGTAATTTCTGATAAAGTATCCGGGAATTGTTTGTCTTGTTTTAAACGGAAGTGTGGATTTCGGAACAATAATTTTTTACTAAGTTTCGAGGTTAGTATAGATGATTTTCAACGTTACGATTGAATTACATAAATTAATAAATAAATTGAATAGCTTTCCTCTTGATTTGAAATTTTCAAATCCGGGATGTTGAGATATTGTGATAATTAAAATTAAACTAAAGAGTTCAATCGAACAAAGCTAAAAACATCATTATAAGATGTACATCTGAACTCAGTTGAAGATTTCGTTTTTTTTGTTATTGACCCTTAATTTATTCATTGTCAGTTTCTTCAGGTGTTTCAGTACCACTTTTTGGTTTGCTGGTATCTTTACTTTCTTTTGGTTTCTTTGGTTGCGGAGTTATACTTCCTCCCGTAGTATCATCATCCGTTACCAGTTTAGGAACCGGAAGTTTTTTAATTGTATCAAGTTTCTTCTTCATGTCATCGTCTCGTGTTGTTGGTTCAGTCTTTATCTTTGAAGTATCAGAAGGTGTTTCCGTAATTACTTCAGTTGGCTTCTCTTCAGATTCTAATTTACCGATGAAAACAATACTTTTAATATTTATCCTGCCATCGGCAGCTTCAGTAAAAGTCATTTCAAATTTGTTCAACTCACCGTTGAAATTAATAACATAAGTTGCTTTGAAACTCTCGCCTTCTTTTTTCAGCGATTCAAGGTTTTCAAACTTTAAATTATTCTTTTCAACATTCGAAACAAAACTTGCCACATTGAAATCAGTAGTTTTCGTGCTACGAGAGCCTCTGTATTTGAAACTTGCACTTTCAACAAATTTCTTTACGTCCTGAACAGATAAATTTTTACCGGTATAAATGTTCTTAAGAATATTTGTAATGAAATTTTCATTAACCATTTCTGTAGCAACCGGATCATTACTATTGATTATCTGAACGGAATCCTTAATATTAGTAGCTATTGTATTCACATTGTCTTTTCTGAGCATATTCATAATAATCACAACCAGAAGGACAACGAGCAATAGGATAATAATTCCATAAAGGATTTTGTTCTTCCCTGTTCCCGTGCCGGAGTTACGCGATTTTGAGGGGACCGGTGAATTCACACTATTCGGGTTGTTAACTTTATTATAAACTTGTGATTCATGTGTTTTTTTGAGTTCAGGATCACCGGTTTCAACTTTTCCCGGGATATCAAACTCCACCGGATATGCATTTCCTGAAAGTATATTTATAATCTGGATAAAATACCTTCTTTCGGGAGAGACGCTTTCCGCCTTCCGCAAAATTTTGGTGCAACAATTTGCGGGATCGTTTTGTCTCAATATATCCAGTATGGAAGCGCTACCTGCTGCGCGTAGGAGACTATCCGAACATATAATAAATATATCGTTTTTATAATGCACGGTTTCACCTATTTGATTTTCATTTTCCGAACTTAAGTCAGTAACCTGGTGTGACCTGATACGCAAAAGTTTTACATTTCCAGTCGATTTAAAAAATGCTTTGCTATCAGAAAGACAAAGTAATACCCCGTTTAAGCCGTGGCTCCCCGGATCTGACATTGACAACTTTGAGCTTAGATCTGATTGTGTCTGAAAATTTATCGCCATCGACTGCTTCACTGAATTCAGATACTCAACCGATTTACCCGAGGCAGGTTCATTTGGATCAAGATCAATTGCAGTTGTAATTACCGCACCATACCCTGTTTTAAAGTAAGATTGAATTCTGGGGTCATGGGAAATTTGTCCTGATTCAAGTGCCTTTGAGCATAATGCAATTTTTAATTTTACTGATTCCATTATGTAATTTTTTGTTATCGAATTTTAAAATAATGAATTTGATTTGCAATGTGAATAACTTTACAGTAACAGCTATAATAAATTGAAAACCAATCCAGGCTGACCATATTATTAAAGCATTAAATTATAACTTTTTATGATTTGAGTTTAAAAATGAATATAATTAATTTGCGCTTGTGTGACAGGGGAATTCATAAAATTCTTTCATGAAATTATTAATGAAAATTGGGATTAAATTTTTCAGAGATAAAAAAAAAGTTCGAAAAAGTAAAGTTAATTGTGTCAGATGTTGATGGCACATTGATTGATAATAACGGATTAATACCAGAGGAGAACCTCAAACAGATTAGTTTGCTTTCAAAGCGTGGAATCAAATTTACAGTTGCTACACAACGCGTATATTCATCTGTAATTCAACTTGCAAAGAAGTTAGAAATTGATATTCCTATTGTAACCTTAAACGGAACTTACATCAGGAATGAAAGCGGAAGTTTCTTAAAAAAATTTCCCATATCTCAAAAAACCGTCCGAAAGGCCATTGACCTCGCCGACAGGTATTTCATAAAAATCGCATTATGTTACGATGATAAAATTGTTTATACGGAGAATAATTCCGTTATAAAAGATTTTATGCAACGAATCGGAACAACTTACGAATTAGTAAATTCTTATGATAATTATACCGATAGTGTGGTTGAAATCATTATGTCGGGGAACGATAAAAAAGCTATCCGGTATGTTTTAGACAAGCTATCATTTCCGTTGAGTTTTTTTATCACCGGAAAATATTATCGTTCACACAATATGCACCGGGTTTATAGTCTGGAGATTAAACGGTCAGGCATCAGTAAAAAATCCGGTTTAAAAATTCTCGCTTCACATCTTGGCGTATCAAAAAAAGAAATTGCTGTATTTGGCGATTGGTATAACGACAGGGATTTATTTGAATACGGTGGATTGAATATAGCGCTTCAAAATGCAGTACCGGAATTAAAACGCGCAGCAGATTACATTACAGAAAAAAGTAACCATGAAGCCGGTGTTGGACATTTTCTTCGCAATGTTTTCCAATAAAGAATTTCCTACGATTTTTCGGCTACATAATTTATATAAACGATATACTAAATGGAAAAAATCATTGAATGTGTCCCAAACATTTCAGAAGGTCGGGATAATCAAATCATAAATGCGTGTGCGGATGTTTTGAAAAACATCCCGGGAGTTACGCTCTTAGATGTTGATCCGGGCAAATCAACTAATCGGACGGTTTTCACTTTTGTCGGCAATGAAAAATCGGTTATTGAGGGGGCATTCAGGTTTGCGCAGAAAGCGTATGAACTCATTGACATGAGCAAACATTCGGGTGAACATCCACGAATGGGCGCGGTTGATGTTGTGCCGTTCGTCCCTGTAGCAAATGCCACGATGGAAGATTGTATTGCCTGTGCTAAGCGGTTTGGTGAAATGGTGGGTATGGAACTTGGTGTTCCAATCTATCTTTACGAAGAAGCTTCCGATAACCCTAACAGGAAAATGCTTAAACAAATCCGTTTAGGGGAATATGAGGGGCTAAAGGATAAAATACACAAGCCTGAATGGAAGCCTGATTACGGTCCGCAGGAGTTTGTTTCACGTTCCGGCGCTACCGCATCAGGGGCGAGAAATTTCCTAATTGCATATAATGTAAATATACTCGGAACGAAACAACAAGCCCACAGAATTGCACTGGACATTCGCGAGCAGGGACGAGGAAAAGATTCACCCGGAAAATTCAAAGCTGTAAAAGGCATCGGTTGGTATGTAGATGAATACGATATGGCTCAGGTTTCAATGAACCTCGATGATTATAAAATCAGCCCTCCACATTTGGTATTTGAAGAAATAGTTAGAATCGCCAAAATTTTGAATCTTGCAGTTTGTGGAAGTGAGCTTGTGGGATTGATTCCACTTGACGCAATGCTCTCAGCAGCGGAATATTATATTAAAAAAGAGAACTTATTTATTTTAGAGGAGAGGCAGAAAATTAAACTTGTTACCGAAAGGCTCGGGCTCTCTTCAATTACCCCATTTGTACCAGAGAAACGAATCATTGAATACATGATAGAAAAAGTGGAATCCGAACCACTGGCATCATTGTCTGTGAGAGATTTTACTGAACTCGTCGGCGCAAGAACTGCGGCTCCGGGTGGTGGTAGCGTTTCGGCACTTGTAGCTTCTCTCGGTGCAGCGCTCGGAACCATGATGGGATGGATGACATTCGGACGGAAAAAATTCGAGGAGCTCGATCAAAACATGAGATTGCTTATAAAACCAATGCACGAGAAAATGAAGTCACTTATTCCCATGATTGACGCTGATACCGATGCGTTCAGCGATTATATGGAAGCTATGAAACTCCCTAAAAATACCAACGAGGAAATTGAAATCCGTAACCTGAAAATGCAGGAGGGAATTAAAAAAGCTATTGAAGTGCCATTTAAAGTCATGGTTGTTGCTGATAGCTGTTGGGAAGATATGATTGAACTCGCAAAACACGGTAACCTCTCTTCATCGAGCGATCTGGAGGTTGGCGCAAAATGCCTTGAAACCGGTATATGGGGCGCTTATAAGAATGTTAAGATTAACCTTTCGATGATCGATGACGAAAACTTTAAGAGTGAGAAACTGAATCACGGTGCGAAATTATTGGATAGAGCTAAATCAATGGTTGGGACAATAGAAGAAATTCTGGTAGAACGGAGTAAATCCTAATGCTGAGTTTCAAACATTCTATTACAAATTTTAATTCAAAGGAGTTTTTGATAAAACGGTTAAATCCGGCAGGGTTTCCCAACGAAACAGTATCAGTTCACGGTAGAGTAAAGAATTCTTCATAACCGTTGTTGTGATGCCTTATTACTTCTGCCCTCACAAGATTTACCAAAATTCTGCTCGCCCTTCTTTCTGAAATATTAACAAGTCGCTTAAATCCTTTGAGCGTTATTTTTTCATTTTCATCCAGGTACCTGAAAAGACTTTTTTCAATTTCACCAAAGTTTAATTTGAACGGCTTGTTGTTGTTTGAATTTCTCAAGATTCCAACTGTTTCCCTCGATGCAAGTACACTTTTCTCACCTTGCCTTATAAAATATTTCGGGTTTTTTCCATTTTGTTCAGAGACGATTTTGTGCGGTTTTGTTTTGCTCTCCGGTACATTTACCACCACAACATCAACTCCTTTGATGAAAACAACTTCGTAAGTAAACTGAATTTCAGGTTCAGAATAGAACTTTGAAGCAGTTGTAATAAGCTCAATTTCACCTTTCTCACTTTCGACACCAATGATTTCTTTTGAATCATCAACACCGAAGATTATTACACCGCCTTTTGAATTTGCAAAAGCTGACATTTCTTTTGCGATTTTTTCTGGCGTTGAGAATTTTCTCTTAAACTCCACTTTTGAGTTTTCACCACCCTCAATAATTTTGTAAAGTTCTATTACGTACATTCGTTAATTATTTGAGTTATTCAGCCTATCGAGGTAATCCTGAAGGATGATTTGAGCAGAGAGCGAATCAAGTATTCCCTTATTTTTACGTTTAGAGAGGCGCATTTCCGAGTTTGCAACGTGATATTGGGCAAGCTTACTCGTTAACCTTTCGTCCATGAAAACAATCTCAACCGAAAGTGAGTTCTGCTTAAAGATTTGATTTAGTTTTTTTGAAAATTTTTCTACTGGAATTGTAGCGTGAGTATGCGTTGAATTAAATTTAAGGGGGTATCCGATTATTATCTTTTCGGCATTTTCGGCTTTTACCAAATCTAAAATTGAAACGAAAACTTTTTCGTCGTTTGGAAAATACCCTCTGGCAAAAGCTAAAGTTTTTGATATATCACTTGCAGCGACTCCAATTCTTTTCAGACCGAAGTCAACTGCAAGGTATATTGTTTCTTTCAATAATTTTACTCGCTGGTGATTTGCTCTTTAAGGAAATTCTTAAGAAGTTTACCTGGTTTGAAGTGCATTTTTCTCCTACCGGGTACATATACAAATTCCCCAGTTTTCAGATTACGTGCTTTGGGTTTTGGTTTTGTTTTCTTAACCTCAAATACTCCAAAATCCCGAATCTCAATTCTTAAAGTTGGGTCAGCAGTCATTATTAACTCACGCATTGAGTCAAATAACGAATCTACAATAAGTTTTTTCGTGATTCGCTTACCCAAAAGCTTTTCTTCCATTTTGTTCTCTACATCCTTCCGGGTTAAGGTTTTAACCCTCGCTCTTTTTCTTTTTTGTGGAACTTCAAGAGTAGTTCCAAGTGTTGCATGCATTTAATGTTCTCCTATTGTTTTTTTGTATCTGAAGAAATACAGAATACTTGAATATACAATTAATATTGTTACAATGTAATATAAAAATCTTATATAAGGAGTTAAAAGTTCCATCTTTAAAATAGTAAGCAAAATCACCAATCCAATCCCGAATACAGTAATCTTTCCCATAAAATTGGAAATCATAATAATATCTTTCTTTTTCCCCACAAAATAACCAAAAATTAAAATTAATATATCCCGGAATATAACAATACAAAAAAACCAAACCGGGATCATATCGTAAATAAATAATGAAATAAAAATTGCTGCTACAGCAATTTTATCCGCAATAGGATCAATTATCTTCCCGGTTTCTGAAACCATATTAAATTTTCTTGCAATAAATCCATCCGAAATATCCGTAACATACATTACAAACAGTAAAACCAAAATTAAATTTCTGTGTTCCTCTATTCCGTTTAATATAAAATACACTATCGGAATTACAAGAACTAATCTAAAAATTGAAAGTACATTAGGGATCAGCCGTAGTTCTTTATAATTGAAGTTCAATTGGATTTCATAGAAGTTAATTTACATACAAAATTGGATAAATTTTAAGATTAATGCAATCAAACGATAAAATCTATCTCGATAACGCTGCTACAACCCCGGTTGACCCCCGTGTTTTTGAAGCGATGCAGCCATATTTGACTGAAATTTTCGGTAATCCGTCTTCTATACACCAATACGGAAAAATTGCTAAAGTCATGCTCGAAGATACACGTGACCTTATCGCAGAATTTATAAGGTGTAAACCGAAGGAAATTTTCTTTACCTCAGGTGGTACGGAATCTATAAACACTTTTCTCAAAGGAATTTCTTTACCACCCGGGGAAAAAAATTGTATTATAACTTCATCCATAGAACACATGGCGGTATTGGAAACTATGAATTACTTAAATAAAAATTTCAACGTAATTCCCCGATATGTAAAACCGGAACGAAACGGTTCAATTGATCCCGGGGAAGTTCTCGATTTATTGGATGAAGCTACTATCGCAGTAAGTATAATGCACGTCAATAACGAAACCGGTGTTAAAAATGACATTAAAAAAATTGCTGAACATTGTAAATCAAAGAATATACCTTTTCATTCCGATACTGTACAGAGTTTTGGGAAAATGGATATAAATGTAAAAGAACTCGGGGTGGACAGTATATCTGCTTCCGCACATAAAATTTACGGACCGAAGGGAATCGGTTTTATATACGTTAACGAAAATATCAGATATGAAAATTTACTACATGGCGGAAGTCAGGAACGGAATAAACGTGGCGGGACTGAGAACATCCCCGCTATAGCTGGATTCCAAAAAGCAGTTGAAATATTGAAATCTGAGATGGAAAACGATATTAAACATTACAAAACTCTTCACGCACAGTTAATGACCGGATTAAACGATTTCTCACAATTGTTTATTTTAAATTCATCTGAATATTTATCAGTACCAAATATTGTCAGCATTTCTTTTTACAAATCAAAAATTAATTTCGATTCTGAAACTCTTTTTATGAAATTAGATATTGATGGAGTAGCAGTATCGGGAGGGTCAGCTTGCACTTCGGGCTCTCTGAAACCATCACACGTTATGCAGGAGCTGGGTCACGACAATGAAACAGCCATGGCAACCATCAGAATTTCTCTTGGGAGATTTAATACTCCGGATGATATTGTGAGATTTGTAAAACTTCTAAAAAAGGCTTTGGGGCTACTTTGAATTACTTTCTTCCATCTCAAAAAACTCCACTTCATTTGTTGGGTGAGTTTTTCTTTTAAAGCGGTTATTTATACTTCGCGCTATACCCGTCAAGATAAAAACCAGACAAAATGAAAATGTTGCTTCTCCACGAGAAATTACGATTAGTAAAATTGCTATCAGAAATACAAAGACTTTTACGGGATTTTTTTTAAAGCCCTCTTTGCTGAATTTAGGTAAAGTATCGTATTGAAATCTGCTGATCATCAGGAGAGGGAGCCCGATTGCAAGTATCGTTATTACAATATTGCTTGTTTCTTCCGCGAAAATTTTATCGTGGTAGAAAATGAGATATGAACACAAAGTTGCAGCCGCGAACGGAGCCGGAAGTCCGTTAAACTTATCCTTATTAAAACCAACAAGCTGAACGTTGAATCTCGCTAACCTGAGAGCTGCAAACACCAGAAAGATTGAGGAAATTATTACACCGAAAGTTTCTATACCTTTGTAATGTATTGAGTACAACAAATATGAAGGTGCAAATCCAAATGAAATCACGTCAGACAATGAATCAAGTTCAACACCGAACTGGCTGGCGGAATTTAATGCCCTGGCGATAATTCCATCAAATGCGTCAAACAGCATTGCATAAAAAATAAATATACAGGCCATATCAAACTTTCCCTCAGTCGCATTAATAACGGAAAGAAATCCACAAACCCCGTTGAGAATTGTAAACAGCGACGGAATAAAGTTTCTCGATATCAACATAGTTCACCTATAATTGTTTCACCTGCTTTGACATGATCGCCTACTTTTACAAATATTTTCGTGCTCGGTTTAAATATGTAATCAACCCGTGACCCGAATTTTATCATCCCGAATTTGTCGCCGGATTTAACTGTATCGCCCTTTCTTATATCGCACACAATCCGCCGCGCTACAAACCCGGCAATCTGTTTGAAGATTAATTTACTGCCGGATAAACTTAAAATTCCTATTTCTGTCCGTTCATTTCTATCTGATGATTTATGGTCAAAAGCTACAACGTAATCGCCCTTTATGTATTCAAAATAGTTAACTGTACCCGAAACCGGAATTCTATTTACATGAACGTTCAAAGGAGAAAGGAAAATGCTCAACTGTTTCAATTTTTCTCCAGCTTCGAATACATCGTATTTTTCGTTAATTATATCGTCCACTAAAACTACTTTACCGTCGGCAGCTGAGAGAATTGAATTATCGTTTAACCCTTGCGGAACTTCCCTTTCAGGATCTCTGAAAAAATAAAGTGTGAATCCAAAAAAAAGCACCGATATAGATATCAGTGCAAGTTTTAGCCACAATATATTTATATAAAATGCAACGACATCAATAGCGATGGTGGAAACCAGAACAATAATAATTACATCTCTTCCGTAATTTGTTAATTTCATTTTCTGATTTTATCTAATATCTCTACGTAGGTTTCGGCAATATTTCCAAGACCAAATCTGAAGTTATCCTTATCGAGCTTTTTCCCAGATTCCAAATCCCATAACCTGCAAGTATCCGGAGAGATTTCATCGGCTAATACTATTTCTCCGTTTGAATCGTACCCAAATTCTAATTTGAAATCAACTAACTTAATTCCGTGATCGGAAAAAAATTTCTTCAAATGTAAGTTCACTTCTAAAGTCACTGCATCAATTTTTTTCATTTCATTAACATTAGCGATTTTCATTTCCTCAATGTGAGCGAGTGTAAAGAGTGGATCACCGAATTCATCAGATTTATAATAATACTCAATAAGCGGTTTTGAAAGCTCCGCCGCCTCGCTAAATCCAAATTTTCTGACGAGACTTCCTGCGGCTATATTCCTGCAAACTACCTCGACCTTAATTATCTTCAATGGTCTAACAAGCATCCCGGTATCGGAAACTCTTTCGATAAAATGTGAATTAACCCCTTTACTGCGCAGGTATTCAAACAAAATCGCAGAAATAGAATTATTCAACGCACCTTTGCCTGCAACGCTTTGTTTCTTTTCACCGTTAAATGCAGTCGCATCATCTTTAAATTCCTGCAAGTAAATATTCTCCCTACCGATAATTTCATAAATACACTTCGCTTTCCCTTCGTATATAAGTTTTTTTTCCATTCTGCAAGTTAAAAGTTTTCGTTTTAATATTCTATTAACTCCACGAAGTTTAGTAAATTCTTCCAAATGAAAAACCCCTGCTAATCAGTTTAACAGGGGTTAATCGTAATTACATTATAAGTCGTTTACTCAGGTTTTTTATCCTCTCCGGTATCATCGTGACCAACTGAATCCTGCTGCTTATCGTCACTGTCATCCGGTTTCATTTCCTGCTTGACTTCTTCGGAAGGCACTTCAGATTCAGGTTTATCTTCCTTCGGTTCAACCATCGCCTTGGTTTCAAAAGTCTCAATTGTAACAGGCTGCTTAACAAGGTTAGGATCATCTTCACCGATAATATCCTCTATCCTGAAATCAATCGGTTCTGATTCGTATGCCTTTTTCTTTTCCTGAAGATCTTTCAATGTAAACCGCCTAGTGAAATTAAATTTATCCTGATATGCGGTAATTTCATCTTCCGTTTTGTCTTTCAGGTATTCATTTACTGAGAGTACTATTTTTTTATTCGATTTATCAAATTCAATTACTTCAGACATGAACGTATCACCTTCTTTGAACAGTTCCTTGAAGTTCCTGATATTGACCGGAGCGAGTTGTGAAGCAGGTAAAAATGCATCAAGATCGCCACCAATTTCCACAATGATTCCGCGTTCAATCGGTTTCATAACTTTAACCTCAGCCTCTGTTCCCGCTTTATACTGATCTTCAAGTTTCTCCCACGGGTTTTCAATTAGCTGCTTGATTCCCAATGAAATCCTTTGGTTTGCAACATCAACCCCGAGAATAACAACCTCAACTTCCTGATCCATTTTAAAGAATGAATTTACATCAAGAATTTTCTTAGTCCATGAGATATCGGATATATGGACAAGCCCGTCAACACCTTCCTCAAGTTCAACAAAAACCCCAAATCTCGTTATATTGCAAACTTTACCTTTTTGTTTTGTACCAACCGGGAATTTCTCAAGCAAACTCTGCCATGGATTAGGGGTGAGTTGTTTCATTCCAAGCGATAGCTTTCTCTCGTCAATATCAATATTGAGAATTTGCGCTTCGACAAGTTGTCCCATTGTTACAATCTGTCCGGGGTTCGTTATATGGTGCGTCCAGGACATTTCGCTAACGTGAATTAATCCTTCGATACCTTTTTCAATCTCAATAAATGCACCGTAATCGGTTAACGACACCACCTTTCCGGAAACCTTATCGCCAATTTTATACCGTTCATTAATATTTTCCCATGGGTGCTTCTGCAATTGTTTCAAACCAAGATATACCCTTTCCTTCTCCTTGTCAAATTCAATTACGTGTACTTGTATCTTTTGGTCGAGTTTTACGATATCGCTGGGATGATTAATTCTTCCCCATGAGAGATCAGTAATGTGAATGAGGCCATCAAGCCCACCGAGATCAACGAACACACCGAAGTCTGTAATAGCTTTAACAACCGCCTCAAGGTTCATTCCCTTCTCGATTGTCTTGAGCAGTTCGTTTCTTTGCCCCGCCATTGATTCCTCAATAATAATCTTATGCGAAACAATGATGTTCTCAATCGCGTTATTTATTTTGATAACTTTAAAATCAAGAACTTTTCCGACGTATTCATCATAATCCCTGATTGGTTTGGTATCAATTTGTGAACCTGGTAAAAAGGCAGTCAGGCCGTTGAGGTCAACTACGAAGCCGCCTTTAATCCTTCTGACACATCTGCCTTTGATGATTTCACCCTTTTCATGAATTTCAACAATCCGATCCCACATTTTGATTGAGTCAGCTTTCTTTTTTGATAGTACGAGCTGGCCTTCTTTATCTTCAATCTTCTCAAGGAAAACTTCAATTTCGTTACCTACTACAATTTCATCCGGATTGGAAAATTCGTTTACCGATACCCTCCCGTCTGATTTTGAACCGATGTCAATTAAAACATCTTCACCATTAATGGCAACAATCTTTCCTTTTACAAGCTCGTTTTCTTTTATCTGATTGAACGTCTTCTCATAAAGCTTGAGCATATTCTCAAATTCTTCATCGTCGTAATCTTCAGTTTTAAGGGTTTTTTTCGTATTTGAATCGCTTTTGGCTTTATCTTTTACAGGTGTATTTTGTACCGGCTTCTGTTCAAGATTTTCTGTCTCTAATTCACTCATTTTTTCCTCCTTTTTTTCCTGTGTGGCAGGAAAGTTTTTCCTGATTTGATTTGAGGTATCATATCAGGTTTAATTAATAGAATAAATTTAATTATCTAACTGCGAAATGATTTTTTTGTAAAGGCAATCAACTTGTTCTTCAATAATCATATTGGTAGTATCAACTTCTATTGATTCTTTAGCTTTTCTGAGCGGACTTTCTTTCCGGTTTGCGTCTATATCGTCCCTTTTTTTAAGCTCGAGTTTAATTTTATCCAGTGGGATTTTCAGCCCATGATCCCTAAAATCCTGCTGGCGTCTCGCAGCCCGGGTTTTTATATCACACGTAAAGTAAAATTTAAAATCCGCATTCGGAAAAACAACAGTTCCAATATCCCTTCCGTCCATAATCACGCTTTGAGAGTTCGCGAATTCCCGTTGCTTACTTACCAATATTTCGCGTACTTCCCTTATCTTTGAAATTGCACTTACCCTATTCGTTACCTCCAGCGACCGGATTTGTTTGGTAACATCTTCGCCGTTTATGTAAACATTTTCACCTTCAAGTTTCAGGTCGGCACTTTTCGTCAACTCAATAATTTTTGAACTATCGGTAGGATTTATTTTTTTCTTCAAGACTAAATAAGTAATGGCCCTGTACATCGCGCCACTGTCTATATAAAGTACTTTTAACTTATCTGCTAATATTCTCGCGGTTGTACTTTTCCCCGTCCCCGATGGACCATCTATAGCAACTACAAAATTTCTCATAGTATATCGCTTCGTATAATTTCATGTTGAATAAAACCTGTAATATGAAATAATCCGATTGCGATTTCAAGGTAATTAGCGGTATGTTTATAAGATCTGAAATGTAAACTTATCCAACAATATCAAACACAGTTTTATTTACCTTCAATAAATTCCACAACTTTTTTGAATATATTATCACCATCTAAACCGGCTTCATACAAAACACTTTCAGCGCTCCCGCTTCCGAGGTAATGTCCTTTCATAAATGGAAACATAATTCTTTCCCTACCGTATGTACTTCCAATCCACCTATACATAGTTGGCATCGTAAAACCGGTTATTCCCATAGCTTTCAAAGAAACTTCTTCCGGGAAAATTTCCTGTTGCTTCTCCGGGGGTAATAAATCAAATAATTCAGAACTTGAAACGTAGTACACCTCTACATTATAACCCGCATCATCCAGCTTTGGTAACGCACGATAAATGAACTCAATTGCCACACCGCTCTCCTGTAAAACGATCGGAATACTTTCAGACTGACTGTCTTTTGCTTTTCTTAATTTATAAACACCGTTTACCGAATCCTTAGCAGGTGCGAGCCCAAGCGCTTCTCTGTCAGCTACCAGTTCATTCGGACGGGTTACAAACGGTGAGAGGACTGCAGGTTTCTTCATAAGTCCGGCATAAAGTAAATCCCAAACTTCACCCGGCTCCCACGGAATCAGGGTAATCAATGCACCTTTCGGGAAATTTCCCTGCAGCAGTTGCAAGCACTGAGGATCCGCATGTGTAGGACCATCTTCACCGGTCTTTAAACCGGTATGCGCATTTACAAGTACCCAGGTTCTGAAATCTCCACCGAAGTGTACCACTCTGTTTTGTTCTCCTATGCAGTGTAACCTGGCATCAGTGTGCTCCATTGCTGAAATAAAAGCAGCGTAAGACGAACTTACGCCCAGGTTATTTCCGTATGCACTCAAGCCAGCCATCATTCCCCCCATCGCATCTTCACAAATTCCGCCGACTGATAGTATCCTTGAGCCGGGATTATCAACTGCATCGAAAAATCCGGACGAAAAACTCTCGCCCACTTTGTTTAAACTTGTTGACCCTAATAAATCCGCCGCAACACCTAATACTGCACCGCTTGTAAACTTGTTTATGTATGAAAGTGATGACCCCAATGCTGCTCGTATTGTTGTTTCTTTCCCGGGTACAAGACCAAGTTCTTTCTCCTTGTCAATATCCGATAAATCTTCGCCACCATATAATTTCTCGAGCTGAGGTGCATTTTCCCGTTTGACTCTTGACAATTTATTTACTCTTTCAGAGGAATCCAGAATTAACTTTGAGAAATATGAAAATGTATCATCGGATTCAATCGCCTTTCGTATTACCATTAAAGAGTCAAAAAATACCTGCTCAATTTGAACTTGCTTCAGGTTTCCTGTAAAGTCACTGTGTGATCCAAATTCATTTTGCAGCTCCTCTTCAGATTTAATTTCAAACCTTGGGAATTTAAGATTGAATTCATTTTCAAAACTCGAAAGGAATTCGTAATATTCCGGTGAACAGAATTTATGACCTGCACCGTGAGACCCTTTACCCTCTATACCGTATTTCCAGCCTTTAGTAGTTTTATATACAATGGCTGTTGGCATTTTGGTATCGATTGATTTCGCAAATTGCTGGGCTGCGAGTATTTTTCTGAAATCAGTTCCGTCATCAACATTTATCACATTGAAATCGTGCAGATAAGTGAATTCCACGGGATCCCATTGAACGTAATCACCTTTCAAATTACCTTCCCGACAGACTCTGTTGCTGTCAATTGATGCCTGATTGAAATCAACATGGAAAATAATATTGTAAAGTCTCATTGCTGAAGCAGCAGCAAGTGCTTCCGACACCCTTCCCGGTGTCATCCCACCTTCACCTTCAAGGACATGTACAAACGGAGTCGCGCCATCATATTTATCCATTGCACCAAGCGCCTGCCCGAATGCAACTGATACACCAATTCCACTCGCCCCTGTTGCAACCTTAACAAAAGGTACCGCCGGCGTCGGATGACCATCTAACGGTTTCGCATTAAACTTTCTGAACAACGGGAGTCCATTAGTCGGATTTCGTCTGAACCCGAGGAGATCTTCAAGTCGTAAACGGGAATTTTCATCAGGTAGCTCTGAACGGTTATATGCCCTCACGACTTCATCTCTCAATGCATACATCGCATATAATCCCATAGCTTTATGACCTGCTGCGTAAATTAGCATATCGTTGTCATCTCTTAACGGCGATGAAATATCGTAATCCGCGGTTTTATACAATATCGTTTCGACAATTCTTCCGGAAGAAATTGAGCCACCCGGATGACCGCTTGTTGGAACGAAATTAAACAAAATTCCACAGAGCGTTCTATATATCAAGTCCAGCTTTGCAAATTTAGCAGCTTCCTCCTCAGTGAGGGTTAGCGGAATATCTTTGATGTCAAAGTAATGCCCTCTCCGGGGTCCGAAATTCAACACGGACCTTTTCTCGGTTGTTGTTTCCATGAATATATTTTTGAAATTTTTAAATCAGGTACTTCGGGATTTGGGTTTCCGAAGTTTACGTTAGCAATATAAATATAACGGTTAAGATTTAAACTGATATATATTTGCCCAATTTAATCCTACTATGAAATTATAATAATTATCTAAGCTTAGATTAAGCCAATAACTTTATTTATTCAGACTGTTAATAATTTTATATGTCCGGATTTTTTTCTCAAAATGAAATATTGAATCAGATCATTGTATAAAATTCCTACAACTGAAAGAATTACCGGTTACCTCAAGGCGATGGCTTCAGGTTTAGCTTCCTTATCTGTTCCTTCAATTCGATACCATGAACTCTTATCGTTCCATGCAATGTAGCGCCGTTCATCAGTTTTATAATGCCAGTCTTTGTCAATCTGGTAGAAGTATTGAACACCCACAGCTTCAATTATATTTGTTATTGCATTATCGTGATAATTGTTTTCGTCATAATCCGTGTATGCTTTTTTTCCCATCTCTGAGTAAAACGAATATAAATCTGTAAGCAGGTTATTCACATTTGAATCAATTTCATTAACGTTCAACCCGATTCGTTGAGATTCCCTAATCGTTATAGGATAGCTATGAGAGGGATAATTGGAATTTAAGCACTTGCTGATATTATCCGCTTTACCTTTATCCGTCATATGGAACGACAGAATTTCACTGCATAGTCTGATTGAAAGAGAACTTGCCCTATCAACTGCACCGATTGCAAGCGGATGAATAAACTTGTACAATTCAGGATACGGATTACTTTCACCTTGCTCCTCATTCCAAAGTTTCACAACTCTTGTAAGCTCATCGTGACCGATACGAACAAGGTTATTATTGCGATCAATCGGCGAAAGCTCGTGTGTAATTGATGTATCAATCGGAGTAAGGTACGCCAGTGGTCCCATTTGAATTTCCTCAGCACCGAGCGCCAACATGGTTGCCGCTGAGCCACATTCTCCCTGTATGAGCGCAGTTAATCTTTTTGTGTGTTGCCTGAGGAGATTAATAATCCTGAGCGATGCTTTCCCATCTCCGCCATCTGATTTTATCAGTAAGTACAGATCTTCCTGCATATCCCATTCAGAAATTATTTCGTGGAAGATGTTTACATCATTCTGACAAATATTACCGCTAATGGAATTGTAATATGATATAATTTTTCCACCGGTAATTGATTCGATTTCTCTGAGGACTTTCTGTGCCTCTTTGTACATAATCGGGGGCTTTACCAACGTTACTTTATCCGCCATTTTGTATTTTTTTTAATTTTGGAAAAGTAAGAAATAGTTCTTAAATTGACAGGTTAAAAAATTGTGATTATGGGGTATCAAACATATACCACATGCTATTTCTTTTTGAACCTTTAATAATTAATATTGTAAACTCATATGAGGTTTAAGAAAATATTTCAGAATAACGAAAAGTGGGTTTCGGAAAAACTTTCGATTGATCCCGATTACTTTAAAAAGTTATCCTGCGGACAAAACCCGGAGTTCCTTTACATAGGTTGCAGCGATAGTAGAGTAACTGCAGAGGAAATGATGGGTGTAAATCCCGGTGAGGTATTCGTCCACCGTAATATTGCGAACATTGTCAGCAGTACTGATAGCAATCTAAACGCTGTCGTTCAGTTTGCTGTTCAACATTTAAAGATCAAACACATAATTGTTTGCGGGCATTATGAATGTGGCGGAGTAAAGTCTTCAATGAATCCCGGCGATCTCGGTCAACTCAACAGCTGGCTCCAATCTATTCGTGATGTTTACAGACTTCATCAAAATACCCTCGATAAGATTACTAACCAGCGTGAAAAATTTGATAAGCTTGTCGAATTAAACGTAGTGGAACAGTGTATTAATATTGCTAAGATTGACCACGTCCAGCGCCAATGGTATAAAACCGGTTTTCCAACGATACACGGCTGGGTATTTAACATCAGAACAGGAAAGATAATAGATCTCGAACTTAACATGGATGTGGTTTTTGCAGATATTAGAAGCATCTACGATTTAAAGCCACACAAAAAGAGAACTAAATCTTTCGGTAATTAAATTATCCACTGTACGTTCGAATTAACGAAATAAGTCAACAAAAAACCCTGCGGCTTAGCAGGGTTTAGTTTTTCAAATGTAATAAAAATTTTCATTCACCTTTCAGAACTGAAGCCCATGTTACCTTTACGCCGCCATTTTTCAACATTCGCGAAACACTGCAGTATTTTTCCATTGATAAGTCAATCGCACGGTCGAGATCTTCAATCTGTGCGTCTTCGCTGACAAGCTCATACATGAGGTGTATTTTCGTGAACACTCTCGGATGTTCTTCCGACTGAACCGCATCAACATAAATTTTAAAAGCGGATATGCTTTTACGTTTTTTCCGGATAATGCTTAAAACATCCATTGCGGTACATCCTGCGAGCGATTGCAAAAGTACTTCCATCGGGGACGCATATTCGGCATCGCCACCCGAAGTTGAATAAGCATCAAAATAAGTTACCTTACCGTTTTCGTTACTTCCGGCAAGTTTCATTTTTTCCAAAAGTTTTACTTCAACTTTCATGTAATGTGATTTTAGTTTAACTGGAGTTCTTTAATTCGTTTCTTTTCAGCCCGCGTTATGAAACCGACCGCGACTAAAATAAAGATAAGAGATAGCCATTCCGATTTATCCGGATACTTGCCACTAATGAAAAATGCAAATATCAAAGTTGCGGTAGTCCCCGCCAGTAGTGAAGTAAGCCTGTTAACGAGTCCGGCGAAAGTTGCCGTTCTCCCTTTATACATAAAAATAAAAACAGAAAAGAATGCCACCGCACCGAACGGTACTCCCGCAAGTACCGCCCAGAACCAATCAGAACGCGCGTTTGTCACCGTCTCCCTGAACTGGAATGTAACGCCATTCTCAGAGCCGGCAAAATATATTAATCCGAGAAATACAAGCAACATCGTTAAGGTTGCAAAGATTTGTTCGAGTCCGAAAAAAGCTTTGTTGTCCTGTTTGACTTTGGAAGTCCTTGTGTTCTTGTAATAATTCATAATATATATTCGCAATGAATAAGCTAAAATGTAAGAAATCAAAATCGCCATCGCTGCAAAATTTCCAACGAATTCAAATTCTCCTTCTCCTACAAAAAACAAGTTAGTTGATACTCCAAGTATTGCAAAAACCACTGCGAGATTTTCTTCAAGATACACTTTCTTTTTCAGTAGACCCTGTTTAATTTGAATTGCATCAACGACCCTGCTAATCACGATAACGCTACCCCGCATAATAACCATTGCAACCATTACGGAAATTGGTAGTGAATAAAGTAAAGTCGTTGTCGGGATAACAACCGCAGTACAAATACCCGAAGGTATAATGTAATACACTTCTCTCGGAAGTTTCAGCGGACCAATGTTGATATAACTTTCGCTCTCAAACCTGTACCACTTAAGCGCAAAAACAATGCTAAGGGCGAATGCCGTACCGCCGAGGGTGCTGTACACTAGATATTCGATTCCACTGAAATCAGGTAACCCTAATTCCTTTGAACCCTGAAAATACTTCACCAGAACGCCGGTTAATACATAAAAAGTAAAGTAACCGATACATAACCGGATAAGACCTGCAGTTGAACTGTCCTTTGATTCGTTGAACATGAGCTTTTCCTTATGTTAATTTATTTATAATATCGGCGTAATCGGGAAATTCATTTAAAAGATTTTCCCTTTTCGCCAGTTCGAAATCATTGAAATTAAAACCCGGTGCAACGGCGCAACCAACAAGACAGTAACCTGCTTTATCGGTTACCTCAGCTCCAAACCAGGAGCCCATTGGTATTACAGCTTGCAGGTGTTCACCCTTATCGTAATCATAACCTAACTTAATCGTGTTTCTCTTTCCGTCAGGATATATGATATGAACAAGAGCACCGTTACCATCAAGATGATACCAAATCTCATCAGATTTCAAGCGATGAAACTTCGAGGTTTGTGTTTTATCCAACAGAAAATAAATGCTCGTTACAAAATTTCTTTCGCCGTCATACCTCTCAGGTAAATGCTCCCTTTGCACAAATTCCCGGCTTCTGTAAACTTCCTTAAAATAACCGCCTTCCGGATGCGGTAACATATTAAATCGTTCAATCCAGTAGTCTGCGTTTCTGCTCATTTAAAAAATTTTCATTTAAAGAAAAAAGTCAGCCACACACAATTCGGTTCACTCGAAGTTTCTTTTACCCTGTGTAATTTATGTGCCGGAATGAAAATGTAATCCCCTGATTTTAATTTCACGTCCGGCTCACCTTCGAATGAAAGAACTGCTCTACCACTCAGTACAATTACCCACTCGTTCAATTCCTGCTTAAGCCATTCTCCGGGTTTTGTGCAGTGAGCTTTTGAAACTATTCGCTCTACATACACATTTTCACCTTCAAATATTTTCTCTATATACTCATCAGATAAGTCAAGGTCGCTCAAGTTCTCGAAAATATTATTAACTATCATTCTTTTTCCTTTAACGCCCGAATATCTGCGCCGGTCGGACTTTGGAATAAAGTCAGACCAAAATTCTTTGCAGATGAAAGTAAGTGATCAAATATATCGGACTGAATCGCTTCGTAAATAACCCAGTCGGTCGTATTAGTAAACGCATAAATTTCGAGAGGCAAACCTTTCTCAGTCGGTTCAAGTTGCCGTACTATCAATGAATAGCCTTTCTCCTGCCGGATATCCGGGTTATTTCTCAGATAAGCTTCTATATACTTCCTGAAAATCCCGACGTTGGTCAGGTTGCGCCCGTTGATTAGTTCACTTTTATTAATGTTTCGCTCCTCATTGAACTCGTCAATTTCTTTTTCACGGATTTGAATATATTCGCGTATCAGTTCGTACTCCCTGAATTTAATCAACATCTCCTTCGTGCAGAATTTAATACTATTAACATTCACATACAAAGATCTTTTAATCCTTCTACCTTTCGAATCAACCATTCCACGCCAATTTCTAAATGACTCGGAAATAAAGGCGTAAGTTGGAATCATAACGATTGTCTTATCAAAATTTCTGACTACAACCGTATTAAGGTTTATTGATATTACATCGCCATCGGCATCGTGTTTCGGCATGGTTATCCAGTCGCCGGGTTTCATCATATCATAGGCAGAAATTTGAATACTGGCGACAAATCCGAGCAGTGTATCTTTGAACACGAGTAATAGCACGGCAGTCATTGCTCCCAATGCACCAAGCAGATATATCGGCGATTTATTAAGTATCACTGAAAATACCAAAACAACCGCGATAAGCCAGATAATAATAACGATAAGCTGTGAATAACTTTTCACCGGTTTATCGCGGAATACCGGAAGTTTATTGAGACCAGCGCTAACTGCAGAAATAAACCTTCCAAGAACTACCGTTACGGATATAATGATATATAAATCAGTAAGCCCGCTGAAAAACGAAATATAGCCAGGCGATGATTCAAAGACTTCAGGAATGAAAGCTTTTATAACAAAAGCGGGAGTAATGTGAGCTAAAGGAACGATTACTTTTTTAGTCCTGAACTCTTCTCTGCCCGGTATCTTCAGTTTATCTGCTAACTTTTTCAACCCCTGAATGAACAAGAGCTTCGTCAGGTGAAAAGTCAACACGCAAATAATTACCAGCAATATTAAATCAATAACGGTCGCAAAAAAATTAACCCAAAAATTATCCAGCCCTATTCCGGCAAGATGATTTTTTATCCAATCCGAATATTGTCTATAATATTTCATGTTAATTTTTTAACAGATAAAAGAAAACCCCGTATCGTAAACCTTTAGTAGAAATTTTTATTTCATTGAATCCGAAATATTTCATAAATTCATTGAGAATTAATCCACCCGGTACAATTATATCTGCACGACCTTTCATGAAATCACCCATAGTTCTTATTTGTGTTGTATCCTTTTTCGATAAGATATTTATCATTGATGAAATTTGAAAGGTCTCTAAAGTTTTCCCGTGAATTTTATCTTCCTTGAAATTTTTCATGTTGTTAATCAAAGCATAGTAAGTAACCGGTGTACCTGCAACCCCTATGAGATCTTTGTTGTAAAGGTTTAGAAAATTAATTTTCATAAATTCATCATTGAGTAAATCTACAGCCTGTTTAACTTTCTCTCTTCCGAACTTCCCGTCGCTGAAAAATTTATCCTTTAATGTAACAGCCCCGATATTTAAGCTTTTATAGTAAAACAAATCATCGAATAAATAACCAAATTCGGTGCTCCCGCCACCGATATCTATTACAGCATAGTCATGCGAAAACGGGAAATCAAATGTAGCCCCGTAGTACGAACACCTTGCTTCCATTTCAGCGGAAATTATTTCAATCCCTGAATCAAATTTTTGGTTAAGGTCTGATATAACCTGCTTACTGTTACGTGCATTGCGAAGTGTGTAAGTCCCGAAAGCAAATATCCTGTCGCAGTTATATTTTCTTGATAAGGTTTCAAAATTTCTCAACGTTTTGGAAACTCTGGCAGTTGCTTCTTTTGAAATTTCACCGCTTACTTCAAGCCCTTCACCAAGTCTCGGCGTGTCAAAAGTTTCAAACACCGTAACTGTCTTACCGTTTACAAGTTCTGCAATTAATAAAATACAGGTATTCGTCCCTATGTCAATAACTGCAATTCTGCTACTTTTTTCTTGCATAAATACCAAGCCATTCCGCTTTTGAATTTATCACTACCGGCGAGTAATAATTTTTCATCAATAAGGAAACAATAGGTCCCCATTCCTGATGTAAAATTCCCGACAGTAAAAGTTTCCCGCCGGAATTCAGTTTCGCGTGAATCAGATCGAAAGTATCTACAATTACCGAACGGATAATATTAGCGCAGATAATATCAAACCCGGATTCATCCAGACTTTGAATGTTTGAAAATCTCACCTGAACAATTTCCGCAACATTGTTCACCGTAACATATTCATTTGCATTTTCAATGGCATCTGGATCATTATCAATTGCAATCGCTTCACTAACCCCTAACTTAGCACAGGCAATTGAAAGTACAGCAGTCCCGCAACCATAGTCGAGCATTTTCTTCTCAGTACCAGTTATATTTTTTGCAATCATCTCAAGCATTAACTGCGTCGTTTCATTGTGTCCAGTACCAAATGACATTTTAGGATTAATTTCAATCAGTACCTTTCCGGGTTCAGTTTTCACCTCATCCGATTTCCATGAAGGATAAACAATAATTTTATCCGATATATGAACCGGTTCAATTGTTTTCTCCCATTCCTGATTCCAGTTTTTTTCTTCGAGTTCGGCAAAGATAAAATCATCAGGAGATAATGATAATACGGATAAAAGATTACTTTTCAATTCCTCAGTTTTCCATCCGGCGGATGATTCAAAATAAGTAATGAACTCGCTTCCTTCCTCAAGGATATTAGTAACACCATTTAAAAAGAGCAGACTTTCTATCTGCTCCCTATTCTTCCGATTGAACTTTACCCTGACCTCAAAATAGTTCATCGGTAAATTTTTCCCTTTGCTGAATCGAGCGTATTTTTCATAAGCATTGCAATTGTCATCGGACCAACTCCACCCGGAACCGGTGTAATTTTTGATACTTTTTCAAAACAGCTGTTGAAATCAACATCGCCGGTTAACCTGTACCCGCGTTGCTTCGAAGTATCGTCAACCCGGTTAATTCCCACATCAATTACAACAGATCCTTCTTTAATCATATCGGACTTGATAAATTCCGCCTTCCCCATTGCAACAATTATTATATCCGCATTTAAAGTAAAATCCCGTAAATCGTTGGTTGCACTATGGCAAATACTAACGGTTGAGTTTATCTCTTTCCGTAACATAAGATTTGCAATTGGTTTTCCGACAATATTGCTTCTGCCGATTACAACTGCATTTGCGCCGTTGGTGTTTACTTTGCTACGCTTTAATAGTTCTACGATTCCATAAGGTGTACAGGGAATATATGAGCTTGAACCAATCACCAGACGCCCGAAATTAACCGGATGAAATCCATCTACGTCCTTGCGGTAATCAATTGCTTCTATAACTTTTTCCTCGTTGATATGGCGCGGTAATGGTAACTGAACAAGTATCCCGTGGATATTATTATCATCATTAAATCTTTGTATCAGGTCCAGCACTTCAATTTCAGACACGTTTGATTGAAGTTTTTCTGTAACTGAATAAAATCCAAGCGAGTCACATGCTTTACCTTTGCTCCTGACGTAAACTTCCGATGCAGGGTCATCGCCAATTAGTATGAATGCAAGTCCGGGAGTAATTCCGGTTGCCGCTTTAAGTTCTTCGGTTTCGCGCTTAACCTCCGCCTTGATGATGTCGGAAATTTCCTTCCCGTTAATTATTTTACTTTCATCCATTAATTAATTTTTGTTCTCTTCTATTATCTTGTAAAACTCATCAAACAAGTATTTGCTGTCATTAGGACCCGGTGCTGATTCAGGGTGGTATTGAACTGAAAAAACCGGATACCGCCTGTGACTGATCCCTTCATTTGTACCGTCGTATAAATTTGTATGAGTAACCTCAACCTCATCCCTGTTCAAGGTACTCTCGTCAACTGCAAAGCCATGGTTTTGAGAAGTGATTTCAATTCTATTTGTCAGCTGATTTCTAACCGGATGATTCGCACCTCGGTGTCCGAATTTCAATTTATAAGTCTTCGCATTTAAAGCCAATGAAATCAATTGATGTCCGAGGCAGATTCCAAACATTGGTATTCCCGAAGGTATAAGTTTTGAAATATTTTCAATTGCATATCCAACAGCAGCCGGATCTCCCGGACCATTTGACAGGAATATACCGTCAGGTTTGTAATCGAGAATTTCCCTGTATCCTGTAGTTGCGGGGAACACCATCATATTAAAACCGTAACGATGGAATTCCCGTATAATATTCTTCTTTATTCCGAAGTCATAAACTGCTACCCTGAAACGGTTTTTCCCATGAAGTTCATAACGCTTTGTTACAGTTACTTTACCTGCGAGATCTGTACCGGTCATAGTTGGAATATTTCTAATCCGTTTCATAACATCCTGCACTGAAAGATTTTCATTTGTAATGTAACATCGCATTGCCCCCTCTGACCTTACAATCTTTGTAAGTTGTCTTGTATCAATACCGGAAATACCGGTTACTCCGGATTTCTTCAGATAATCACTTAATGAATCTATCCCTTCGAAATTGCACCAGTCATCTTCATAATTTCCGACGATAAAACCGTTAGCCTGCACTTTATCGGATTCGGCATCGTTGTAATTTACGCCATAATTTCCAATTAGCGGATATGTCATCATAACGACCTGACCGTAGTAAGAAGGATCGGTGAGAATTTCTTCGTATCCGCAAAGAGCCGTATTGAACACAATTTCCCCCCAAGCGTTACCCTCCGCACCGAAGAGTTCACCTGAAAAAATCATTCCGTTTTCTAATACCAGCTTTCCCTTTGACAACCGGAATTATTTTAAATCTCTTACGAAGGCATCTGAATAGCCCGCGTTAATCACGGTTCTCAGATAATTATTCGCAGCATCAATTTTATCGAACACTCCGACAGTAATTTTAAATAATCCGTCATTGCGGTCGAGCGTTTTATCAACCCGCATCGAGAGAACATTTTGCGCTTTACTGTAAAATGCGTTCGCTAAAGTTTCATCGCGGAATGCGCCGATTTGAATTGTAACTTTATAGTCAACCGGTATTACCGGTTCCTCAATTATTACCGGCGGTACCCTGACAGTGTCCGGCGGTAAAAGTATTTCTTCATCACAACACCACTCCTCACCGCTTGTACATGACTGAACAACTATTGACATCACGACAAATACGATAAAGAGAAACGAGGTACTAACAAATGAATTTTTCATTTTGATTTATTTGATCTTAAATGTTTATTTAAGAATTCCAATTTCGCTTTAAAAACTTTAATCTGGTTTGAGACTTTTGAGAAGCCATGTCCTTCGTCCTCAAGCAGAATGTAATCTACATCTTTACCTGATGACTTCAGTTTTTTCACTATCTGACCGGATTCGGCTTCAACTACGCGCGGATCGTGTCTGCCTTGAATAACCAACATCGGGCATTCTATTTTATCAACAAAATTAATCGGTGACCTTTCCTCAAGCAATCCTTTATCGCGAACTGGATTTCCAACGAGTATATCCGTACCTGATTTCCAGTGTTCCGGGACAGAATTTACAAACGTAATCAGGTTTGACGGTCCGAAAATATCAACTGCACATCTCCAGCGTTCGGGAGCTTTTGTAACACAGGTAAGCGTCATAAAGCCCCCGAAACTTCCGCCGACAACTGCAATTTTCTTTCTGTTAACAAAACCGGAACTGCAAAGATAATCGTACGCTCCGAGTACATCTTTAAACTCTGCTCCGCCCCAATCTTTGTAAATCAGTTTCTGAAATTTTTTCCCGTATCCTGTACTACCCCTGAAATTTGGCGCAATGACAATATAACCGGAATTAGTTAATACCTGAATGTACTTTGAGAAATTGTGAACCTCCTGCCATTCCGGACCACCGTGAGGCCAGACAATTGCGGGATTTGAACCGTTTTTCTTTGTACCACGCGGTATATAAAGTATCGCATGGATTTTTTTTCCGTCAAAACTTCTATAGAAAATATCTTTACCTACCGTAAATCCCTCTTTACCAAGTCCGCCAATCAACGAATCGGTCAACTGGGTTATTTTACCGCTCTTAAAATCATAAGTAAAAATATCGGCAGGATTTAATGGCGATTCAAAAACGTAAACAAGTTTTTTTCCGTCTTTGGTAATCTTTAAAGATGAATAGTTACCTTTCGGAAGGTTTAATTTACTCGATTTCCCCGTCTTTAGATTTAACATGTAAGGGGACAAGTTACCGTTCCGGTTTAATGTATATATCATGAAACTGTTATCATCCGACAGCACGAAATTCGCAACATCCCAGTGATGTTTTACAACCCAGTTTGATGTAGCCTTCTTTATATCGTAATACTTGATTCCCTTGAAATCCCTCCCCTCATCACTGACAAAGTAGAATCCTCTGTTTTTATTGTCGAATTCAGACCCCGCATTGAAAGTATCAACCGAAAGATCGTGTCCGGTAATGTTCTTTAATTTACGGCTCGTGGTATCATACAACAGAAGGTCAGTGTTAATGTTACCGTACATTTTTACGAAAGTAATGTATCTCGAATTATCGCTCCATTCTTCGGCAATAGTAGCGGTAGGATCATCAAAACCATAAACACGTTTCTCCTTTCCGGTTTTCAAATCGTGTACAAATGTTTCAAAATTATATGAGAGTTTCCGGTTTGTCGAATAAAGAATTTTTGTACCGCCTTTATTGAACCCAACAAACATGGTTTGCGATTGATTATCGCCTGCCACGTGTGTAACTTCACCGCCGTCAGAGGGAATTTTATATATTTGCAGATTTTCGTTCCCGTTGTAGTCACTCAGGAAAATCAGTTCGGGAGATTTTGGATTTTGATAAATTGCTTTTACGGAATCGTTCCAAACAGAAATTTGCTTTGGCGCCCCGCCAATAATCGGGACTGACCATATCTGAGGAGTACCGGTCGTGTTGGTAATGTAAAAAACAGTTTTGCTATCGTGAGATAACTTAAATCCGTAAATTGACCGGATTGAAAAAAATTGTTCAACTGAAAATTGCTTTACTGCAACTGAAGTAGTTTTCTTTTTTGACATGAATTCAGGTAAGTTACAAAGTTATCGAAGATAGAATTTTTACTAAAAATATTTTAGTCTATAAATATCTTTTATTGAGATTAAATCCAAAGACGGGAACTTGCTTTAAATTCCCTTTTAATATGTTTATTTTACGTAAATCAACAAATGTACATTGAGCAATGTAATAAAATTTCTCGACCGATTAAACTACGGTGTAGATGCAATTGGTACAAATGAGCGGGCTGCATTTTTTTCAGGTAGGAGCATTAAAAAGGAGAGTAAAATTGATGCGCTGAATACCATAATCAGCATGATCGACCTGACTACTCTGGAAGGGAAAGACACAGCTGGCAAAGTTTATTCAATCTGCAGTAAAGCAATCAGACCAATTCCTGCCGATAGTAGCGTACCGCACGTTGCCGCCGTTTGCCTTTATCCGAATATGCTAAAATACGCTAAACGTGCGCTCGAAGGAAGTGGTGTAAAACTTGCATCAGTTGCAACTGCATTTCCGTCCGGTCAATTCCCGCTAAAACTTCGTGAAGAGGATACCGCAAAATGTATAAGAGATGGTGCGGATGAAATTGATATGGTAATTTCGAGAGGTGAGTTTTTAAAAGGGAATTATGATGTGGTCTTCGAGGAAATCAGGAGAATCAAAAATATCTGTACAGAGGAATCAAAGAAGGCGAGCGATAAAACCGGGAAAGAAGTAAACGTTCACCTTAAGGTAATACTTGAAACGGGGGAACTTGAAACTTACGACAATGTACGAAATGCGAGCATTATAGCAATGCTTGCCGGTGCGGATTTTATTAAAACCTCAACCGGGAAAGTTCAACCGGCGGCTACCTTACCTGTTACCTTGGTAATGCTTGAGGCAATACGGGATTATTACAATGAAACCGGAATACTAACGGGAATGAAACCTGCCGGCGGTATCAGGAAATCAAAAGAAGCAATTGCTTACCTCGTTATGCTGAACGAAACTCTTGGATATCAATGGATGACACCGGACTTGTTCCGCTTCGGCGCAAGTTCACTGCTCAACGATGTGCTGATGCAACTCGTTAAACAGAAAACCGGCTACTATCAGGGATTGGATTACTTCACCATTGATTAAAACCATATATTAGAAAGAATACTTTTAAAATGAAAAATAATTTGGCGTTAAAAAAGACTTCGGTTGGAAAATCACTTGGCAGGGAGATGGTTTATTCACCTGCGCCGGAGGATAGCTCACACATAAAAATAAATAAGCGTTACGATTTGTTCATTGGCGGTAAAAATGTCAGAACCAAGAAATACTTTAAGACAATTAACCCGTCGAATGAAAAAGTTCTGGCGGAAGTTTCTTACGCTGATGGCAAGGATGTAGAGAGAGCGGTATCTTCAGCCCGGAAGGCTTACGACAAATACTGGAAAAATCTTCCGGCACGTGAGAGGGGTAAATATATTTTCAGAATTGCGAGAATACTTCAGGAAAAGGCGAGGGAATTTTCCATCATCGAGAGTATGGACGGCGGTAAACCAATACGCGAATCAAGGTTAGTTGACGTTCCGCTCGCAATTGCACATTTCTTTTATTACGCGGGTTGGGCAGATAAACTACACTTCGCCTTTCCCGGATTAAAGCCCGAACCAATTGGTGTAGCAGGACAGATCATACCCTGGAACTTCCCGTTGCTCATGGCAGCATGGAAAATCGCTCCGGCGCTTGCGTGTGGAAATACTGTCGTAATAAAATCTGCTGAAACAACTCCGCTTACACTTTACAAACTTGCGGAAGTAATACAGGAAGCCGGACTACCCGACGGCGTCGTAAATATTATTTCAGGCGACGGAAAGACAGGATCGTCTCTTGTCAACAGTCCAGGCGTAGATAAAATTGCTTTCACCGGATCAACCGAAGTAGGTAAGATTATCATGCGTTCAATTGCCGGTACAAATAAACGGTTAACTCTTGAACTCGGTGGGAAAGCTGCCAATATAATTTTTGAAGATGCTCCGCTTGACGCTGCCGTAGAAGGAATTATTAACGGAATTTATTTCAATCAGGGTCACGTTTGCTGCGCCGGTTCAAGGTTACTCGTACAGGAAAGTATAATGGAACATGTAATCCGCAAACTTAAATTCCGAATGAAAAACCTGCGCGTTGGCGATCCGCTTGATAAAAATACAGACATCGGCGCAATAAATTCCTCCGAGCAGTTGAAACGAATAACGGAGCTTGTCGAATCGGGCGTAACCGAAGGCGCGGAGATTTATCAACCAAATTGTACACTGCCGGCTAAAGGCTATTGGTTCAAACCTACTTTCTTCACTAACGTGTCGCAATCAAACCGCATTGCAAACGAAGAAATATTCGGACCTGTACTTTCAATTCTTACTTTCAGAACACCAACTGAAGCGGTTGAAAAGGCGAACAATACTTTTTACGGTCTCTCAGCAGGCGTATGGACTGACAAAGGTTCGAAATCGTTCAATATTTTGAATAAGCTCAAAGCAGGTGTTATCTGGGCTAATACCTTTAACAAGTTCAATCCGGCTTCACCGTTCGGCGGTTACAAAGAATCCGGCTTTGGACGCGAAGGCGGTAAACACGGGCTTGAAGCTTATCTCAATGTATAACTTTATCTGAATCGGAGTATGTGAAAACTTATTCAAACACAAATCAAATTTAAATTAACCCAATCCAATTTATGTCAGAAACGATTTTCGATAAAATTTTAAGCGGAGAAATCCCGTCAACCAAAGTTTACGAAGACGATGACATTTACGCATTCAGGGATATAAATCCTGCCGCGCCCGTTCACGTTCTTGTAATTCCGAAACTGAAAATTACAGGTTTTAAGGATTTAAAAGGACTTAGCGAATCAGAAATCGGTAAGTTTATAAAGGGAGTATCAAAAGTCGCAGGCGAGCTGGGTTTGGATAACGACGGTTACAGAATTGTATTTAATCAGGGAAAGCATGGGCAGCAAACGGTGGATTACATACACGCGCATATTATTGGTGGTCGGCAGTTAACATGGCCTCCGGGTTAAGGATTGAGAATTTCCTCCAGTTCATCTTCGGTAACAAGAATTTCCCTCGGTTTTGATCCTTGACCGGGTCCGACTATTCCTGCATCTTCAAGCTGGTCAACTATGCTACCGGCGCGGCTAAACCCTACTCTCAGTCTCCGCTGGATAGTTGAAACTGAACACGCCTGTAGCTGAAGTACGAGCCTTGCAGCAGTTTCAAATAATTCATCGAGTTTTGTTTCTCCCCCGTTTCCTCCACGTAATTTCTGTGCAACAGAAGGGAGTGCGAAAGGTCGGGTGAATCCCTCTTGTGAACCTATGAATTCAGCTATCTTCTCGCACTCTTCGGTGGAAATAAATGCGTTCTGAATTCTGATTGGTCTCGGGGCTGATGACGAGAGAAATAACATATCACCGTTCCTCAGCAATTGTTCAGCGCCACTGATATCAATAATCGTTCTCGAATCAACACGGGATGCGACCTGATAGGCAACCCGGACAGGGAAATTTGCTTTTATAACACCGGTGATAACGTCAACGGATGGGCGTTGGGTTGCCACGATGAGGTGAATTCCGACAGCCCTCGCCATTTGAGCTATTCTCGCAATCGGTTCCTCTATTTCGCGCTTTGCTGTTATCATCAGGTCTGCGAGTTCATCAATTATTACGACAATGTACGGCATGTTCCGGTGGACCAAACGTGTGTCTTTATTCCTAAGCTCGCCACTTTTTATTTTCTTGTTGTACGCTTCGATATTCCTTACACCAGCATTTGCAAGTTTATTGTAACGTTCTTCCATCTCTTTCTCAACGCTCTTCAAAATCGAAACTGCGTTCGGTGAACTTGTCATGATACTTTCATTTATATCGCTTGACGTTGCGAGGAAATGTTTTTTAAGTCTCGTATAAAGGCTAAGTTCAATTTTTTTCGGATCTATCATTACAAACTTCAGGTCAGAAGGGTGCATCCTATAAAGCAAACTCGTTATAATGGAATTAATACCGACGCTCTTTCCGGCGCCTGTTGCACCGGCAATCAAAATGTGCGGCATCTTCGCGAGGTCATCTACATAAACCTGCCCGTCAATCATCTTCCCGAACGCAATGGGGAGTATCATAGTCGAATCGTTGAATTTCCTCGAAGAGAGAATTGATTTTATCCTGACAGTCTGGGCTTTGCTGTTAGGAATTTCAACACCTACAGTTCCTTTCCCGGGAATGGGAATAATCATTCTGATTCCACGCGCTTTCATTGCAAGTGCAATATCGTCTTGCAACGATTCAATCTTTGAAAGTTTAACTTCAGGAGCAGGTACCAATTCGTATAAAGTAACCACCGGACCGGGTGTTGCAGTTACGCTCTCAATTTCAATACCGAACTTTAAAAGTTTTTCCTGTAATAATTTGCCGTTGTCTGTAAGTTCCTCATCGGGAATTGTTTCATATTCCTCCTTTGTCGGCGCTTTTAAAAGGTCTAATCCGGGTTTAATATAATTTTCAAGTATTTCCTCTTCGAGGTCATCCTCGTCTGAACTATCGAAAGTTAAGAGCCCATTTGAGTTATCGGGATTAATTTCCGTCTCGCTCAATGGTTTCTTTGACAATGTTTGTGATGAAGCAATTATAACCTCATCTTCGGGGCGGTTAATTTTGGTTTGCTTTATCAGATTGTCATCATCTTGAGGTGATTCTACAATTAGCTCAACTGATTCATTTACATCTTCCGTATCAGTCCGATTTATTGTCTTAGCCGACTTATTAACAGGCGCCTTGGATTTCCCGGACTGTTTCAGTTTACCCACAATTCCGTTAACGATATCCTTCACCTTGACCGCGATGAATACAAAGGATGATATAATTTTATGAAATGTCTTTGGAATATTCCTGTCGAAGAGGAACATTAAACTCAGGATTAACCCCGTGACCGAAACAAACGAAGAACCCACCGGACCAAGAGTTTGATATAAAATCGTTGCGGTGAAGTCTCCCGTAGTTCCGCTGTAAGTTACAGGTATGTTTGTCGCACCGAAGAAAATTCTGCTGAGTCCGGCGATAGTACCGAGCATAAGCATTAACAACAAAGAGAATATAACAATGTGAAACATTTTCTTCATCGGAATCTCGAACAACATTAACGCTCCGGAAATAATTATCTGCAATATCAATATGGAAGAAAAATATCCGAAGAAATAAGTTATCAGAAAATTTGACGTGATTGCTCCGAATATTCCAAGGGGGTTCTGAAATTTGTTATTCCCCGAATATGTTTCTTTTTTAAGTAGTTCAGTGAAATTAAGCCGGGAAAGTGGTACCTGATCAGCTTCGGAATAAAAAAATACAGAGATTAAGACCATTACCCCTAAAACGAAAATAAGAAAGCCAAGAATCTGTATCTTGGCTTCCATACCGATTTTAAAGTCTTCCTCAGCTTTTTTATTTGAAGACCCCAACGGAGTTTTTGTTCTGGGTTTTTTTATTTTTCCCGCAGATTGTCTCGAAATTCTCTTAACCATTTTCTGAAATTAACTATCTTCCTGAAGTTTTTCAGAATTTTCATCTTCCTTTTTAGAAATATTCACCTTTTTCATTTGTGCTTTCTGCATCGCTTCCTCGTCAAATGATTCTTTAAGCTTAATCACGCCATTTTTGTAAAGTGGTAACACAGGATTACTGTTTAACTTTGAGGCAAATTCCAGATCCTTTTCCAGCCCGAGCTCCTTCAAATGTTTACCGCTTCCTGAAACTGAAAACATTTTCATAATTTTTTCAGAAGAGGGAATTTTCCCCAGGAAGTGAATTGCAAGTGAACAAACTGCAATTTCAGGATCACCGATAATAAAATTGTTGTCTTTAACCAGCAAACCGGTAATAATTTCTCCAGCGCAAACTGCATCTTCCAGCGCAAAATCACCGGACTTACCCGAACATATTATCATTAAGTCGCCTTCAGTATTGTAAAGTTCATTAATCGTCCTCTTAAGGTTCGTAAAACTTGCGAGCATGCAGTTTGTGGCATACTTTGATTTTAAAATTGAGGTAGTCCCGTTGGTTGTGCTGAAGACGATAGACTTTTCTTTCACCACATCTTCAGTATATTCTAACGGTGAATTACCGAGATTAAAGCCGTTAACCTTAAGCCCGTTTCGTTCACCGCCAAGGAGTGAATTTCCCGTTCCTTTGGCTATTCTGGCTGCAGTTGATACATTATCAACCGGAATTATCTCCTTCGCACCGGACGCTAAGGCCACTCCTATTGTTGTCGTTGCACGTAGCACATCAACAATTACAATGTTTTTATCCTTCAGCGATAACTCATCGTTTACGAAACTATTTGACAAAAATACTTTTATACTTCGCATTAATTCCTTTGATTCTTAGTTAATTTATAAATGGAGTCTTTACAATTTCAGCGCTTGCCATTTTCCCCCGTATGTTAATCTCAATGGTTCCGCCAATTTCACTGTTGTCTTTGCTTACGTATGCAAGCCCGATATTTTTTTGCAATACCGGAGAGAGCGAACCACTCGTTACGTATCCTGTTTTAATCCCATCCTTATAAACTTCATAACCATGTCTCGCAGGCAGGCGACCATCAATAATAAAGCCAACCAGTTTTCTACTAATGCCACGATCCTTTACAGCGCTGATCGCTTCACTTCCGATAAAATTCCCTTTTGACAATTTCGTAATCCAACCTAAGCCAGCTTCAATCGGGTTTGTGGTTTCATCCATATCATTACCGTAAAGCCTGTATGCAAATTCCAGTCTAAGTGTATCCCTTGCCCCAAGCCCTACCGGTTTAATATCAAATTCCGAGCCCGCATCAAAAAGCACTTTCCAGATTTTCTCCGATGTATCAACATCTGAACTAAAGTATAATTCAAAACCAATCTCTTCGCCGGTGTAACCTGTCCGTGAGATTAAAACCGGAATTCCTTCAATTGAACCTTCGGTGAAGGTATAATATTTCAATCCACTTAGATCAACACCGCAAATTTTCCTGAGTACATTCAACGAGTGCCTTCCCTGGACTGCCAACAATGAAGTTGAATCTGAAATATCGCTGATAGTAACATTGCTATCAGCTTGTTCTCTCATCCATGATAAATCTTTATCTATATTCGACGCATTTATTACGAGCATATACTTATCGTTCATATTGTAAACTAGCAGGTCATCAATTATACCGCCGTTTTCATTGCACATTGCCGAATATTGAACTCCATTCGGGTTAAGTTTTGAGATATCATTGGTAGTAAGATTTTGCAGAAACTCAAACGCTCCATCGCCGCTAACCTCGACCTCACCCATGTGCGATACATCGAAAACGCCGACGGACTCACGCACTGCCAGATGTTCCTTAACAATACTTTCATATTGTACCGGCATTTCAAAACCCGCAAAGTCCACAAGTTTTGCGCCGAGATTTTTGTGAATATTGAAAAAAGCTGTTCGCTTTAAACTCATTTATTCAATTTCCCCCAGTCGCTTAAAAAGTTCTCAAGCCCTTTATCGGTCAACGGGTGCTTTGCAAGCTGTTCAATCACTTTAAATGGTAAGGTAGCAATATCAGCTCCCATAAGCGCCGATTGAACGAAGTGCATCGGATGTCGTACAGAAGCAACCAGAACCTGAGTATTGAAATCGTAATTATCATAAATTGTAATAATCTGAGAGATTAAATCCATACCGTCCTGCGAAATATCATCAAGCCTGCCGACGAACGGGCTGATAATATATGCTCCTGCCTTTGCCGCTAAAAGCGCCTGCGATGCGGAAAAGCAAAGTGTAACATTAGTCTTTATATTTTCCTCAGAAAAAACTTTAACAGCTTTTAATCCCTCTTTTATTAACGGAACTTTCACAACGATATTTTCATGAATTTTTACAAGCTCCCTTCCTTCTTTCAATATACCATCAAAATCCGTAGCAATCACTTCGGCGCTAACATCACCATCCACAATACTGCAAATCTTTTCAAGCATTGCATGGAAATCCTTGTGACCTTCCTTCGAGACTAATGACGGATTAGTGGTTACACCATCCAGAAGCCCCATTCCCGCCGCTTCTTTAATTTCATCTATATTTGCTGTATCAATAAATATTTTCATGTGTAATTAATTGATTGGTTAGTTTGTGATTAAAATACCGATATACGATTAGTTTTAAAAGTATTAAGTTTTTCTATAGACAGCAAGCTCACTTACGTGATTTCCAGAAGATGTAAAACGGAATGCCGATAAGTACGAGGAATAATCCAATTCCCGCATCGCGCGGATTTTCAATTACGGTAACCACCACGAGCGTCAGGCAAAAAAGTACGAATATACCGGGAATCCAAGGATATCCTTTTACTTTAAACGGTCTGTGAGTTTCTTTCATTTTTCTGCGAAGGACAAACACCCCGAACGCTCCGGCGCCATAAAATATAAACGAAGCAAAGATCAGCATATCAGTTAGCTGATCGAACGTTCCGGATAACACCAAAAGACACGACCATGTCCCCTGAATTATGAGAGAAGTACAAGGGGTTTTAAATTTGTCGTGTACATTTCCTGCAGATTTGAAAAAGAGGTTGTCTTTCGACATGGCAAAATATATCCTAGATGAAGCCAGGATTGAACCGTTAGTAGTACCGAAAGTGGAAATCATAATCAAAACGGAAATAAATAAAGCGCCACCGTTACCCATGAATTTACGCATTACCTCAACAGCGATAATTGCATTCCTGTCTTGTGAAACGGAAATTATCTCATCTACCGGCATAACGAAAAGATAAGTGAAATTGATTAACAGATAAATTAAAATTACCACACTTACACCGCCAAAAAGAGCAATGGGGATATTCCTTTTAGGGTTAATCACTTCACCGCCGAGATAACCGATATTATTCCATCCGTCGTAAGCCCAGAAAGCGCCGAGCATAGCAGCGAACATTGCGCCGAAAAGTCCGAGTGATGTACCGTATTCGTAACCCGGATTTTCCATAACCGGGGCGACGTTCTCAACCGAACCACCCGAAATTGTCAACCCTAAAATAATGATGATTAAAATTCCGGCAACTTTGAGTATCGTGAACAGGTTATTTATAAACCCGCCAAAAACCACCCCGAGATAATTTGCAACAGTCAGAAATATTATTGCGGAAATGGTAAGTAACTTCACGCCGAGATTCTCAAACGGATTGAACAGACCCAGAATAGAAATACTTTCCCAACTTTCGCTTAAAGCGGGAAGTGGAATAATGGCATTTACAGATTCGGAAAAGACGTAACCAATGGATGCAATCGAAGCGGATTGAATTACCGAGAAGCACGACCAGCCGTATAGGAACGCGAAAGCTTTGCCGTACATTTCTTTGAAGTAAACATATTGACCGCCCGGCGCAGCAATTAACCCGGCGATTTCAGCATTGGTTGCAGCGCCAATAAGCGTAATTACCCCCGCTATTAACCAGGCAATTAGCACAAGTCCGCCTGAACCTAAATCAGCCGACATCGGCGCAATCTTCTTGAAAATTCCTGAACCAATCATTGAACTCATCACAATCATAATAGCGGTGAAAAGTCCGAGCTTCGTCAGGAGTCCGCTAGAATGAACTTTATCAATTTCAACTTCACCCGAAAAAGACCTTTGCCACTTCATAAGTTTCTTTGTCAACAGTTTTTAATTTGCTGATGGCTTCTTTTATGGAAATATCCGTAATTATGTTTGACCGAATTGCAGCCATTCTGCCAAACTGCCGGTTAAGGAACATTTTAACGGCGTGAACGCCGAACCGTGTTCCGAGAATTCTATCGAATGCACTCGGCATTCCACCCCGTTGAACATATCCGAGAATGGTTGCCCGGCTCTCGAAACCTGTTCGCTGTTCAATCTCCTCTGCAAGAAGGTAACCGATACCTCCGAGCCGTGTTCTGCCGAAGTCATCCTTCTTCTTAATATATTTGCGACTGTCTTTAATTTCTTTTTCAATAAACTCCGCACCCTCGGCAATTACAATAATTGAAAACAGTTTACCTCTGTCGTACCTTTTCTGAATTACGCCGGTAATATTATCCAGTTGAGTTTCAAACTCAGGAATAATCACGACATCTGCACCGCCTGCGATACCTGAATACAACGCTATCCATCCAGCGTGTCGCCCCATTACTTCAAGCACCATGATCCGATGATGCGACTCCGCGGTTGTATGAAGACGGTCAATTGCTTCAGTAGCAATGCTTACCGCTGTATCGAACCCGAAAGTGTAATCAGTTCCGTTAATATCATTATCAATTGTTTTAGGTACGCCGATAATATTTACGCCTGCTTCGTGAGCTAGTTGTGCAATGTGCATTGACCCCTCGCCACCGATTGCTATAATCGCATCGAAATTTTTGTGTGAAAGTCTTTCAAGTAAGATTTTCTTACCGTTCTTTTGCTCAAACGGGCTGAATCTGGAAGTTCCGAGAATTGTACCGCCACGGTTAATTATTCCTGCAACCGCCGGCATATTGAGATCAACATATTCCCCTTTCCAAATTCCTTCCCAGCCACCAATTATACCTGTAACCTTTATTTTATCCGGTAAAGCTGACCTGACAATTGCCCTGATAACCGCATTTAATCCCGGACAATCACCGCCACTGGTTAACACAGCAAGGTTCATGTGAATTTAAATCCTCCTGTTGATTTCAATTTTGATTGAATAACTAAAAACGCCAACAAGTAAATTACACCGCAAATAATAAATACAACCTTGTAACCCAGAATCATAGCAAGTATCATCGTCAGAACCGTACCTATCACGGAGAAAAACCCGTTGATGCCCCAAGCAAAAGCAATAAACTTTTTATCTCCTTCATCAATGAGTGATAATCCGAGCGGAAAAGGCATTCCCATAAAAAATCCCGGCGGCGCAATAACCAATATTGATACAACAATTCTTAACCACAAACTCCACCCTGCCCCTGCTCTGAAGATTAACGGATTTAGTACACCTATCAGAACAGCGCTCAGGAAAATCAATCCGAATATTATATATAAATTAATTCTGTTCTTTGCAACAAATTTATGTGAAAAGATACTACCCAAACCTGAAGTAACCAACATGGTTGAAATAACTGTAAGCAATGTAAAAACCGGCTGTCCAAGAAACAACGTGAAATTTTGTATCATACTTATCTGAAGCATTATGTAACCAAGCCCAAGGCAGGCGAAGTAAAGAAGAAATTTCGTATTAAAAGGTTTCTCTGATTTCAATTTTTTCAACGGTAGTAAAATAAAAAGCCCGGCAACGATAATTGTTTGTATAAGAATGACAATCAAAGTTGTTTCTGCAACAGGCCTGTCTTTCAATGCCAGAATCCCCTTTTCATCCTGCGAGAACGATTCTATCATACCGTCGAACGTAAGCCTGCTAAACCCGATATTATTATCAAAAAACGGTTTGTCGTCCGTAGCCGGCATTATGTCAGTCGGAAATCCTTCTATAATTTCATCTACATTGTCACTTTCAATAATATTTTTATAAATCCCGTCCGGTTTTAAAATCGGATCGTATTCAATATTAACGCTTAAGGCAGAAGCTTCATTGAGAACGCTGATAACTTCGTGTTTAGAAAACCCATTTTTTTTGTACAATACTCCCGCAAGAAAACTTTTATCACCTTCAAATTCCGATGGTGGTCTCCTGAAAACAATAAAATGATTTTTACTTTGCTCAAGTCCCATGCTGGTGTTCAGTCGAGCTTTTTTTAATGTTGTAATAATCCTGGGAATTTGTGTTTCAGGTCGTGAAATATACAACACGCCATTATTGCTGAGATGATTGAGGTATTTCTCAACTGCTTCAATGGTTAGAATGTAATTTTCAACCATGCTCATTGCCCCGCTTGATACGGCAGATGACGAAATCGTGTGAGCAGAAATTATCACATCATAAGCAATTCGTTTACTACCAATAACTGAACGTGCGTCATCTGTAACCAGCTTTACCTTCGGGTTGTTTTTTACTAAAGGACCTGTCCAGTAAAGCAGATCGTTTGTGAGATATTCGTTCAAAATACCGTTAATTTCAACTGCGTGAATCCATCCGGCATCCTGATATAATCCGGTTAGAATTTCTCCGCCACCCGCGGAGCCAAGGATGAAGACTTTTCCAACTGAATCGAGCGGAGCATAAGCAAGATTTGATGCATCCGCAGGCTTCCTCGGGGGTGGCAACTCTGTTAACGCGGGGATATTCGTCGTCGCATTACCTTCATCAATTATTGCAAGCAGTACAGGGTAACCGTCTTCGGACTTCTCATCATCTAACATAACGTCAACTTTTGAAAACGTATTCCAGTCAGTTCTTACTTTGAGGTCGGGACGGGATTTAATAAAATTGCCGTAAACCTTGTTTGGAGTTGAGTTTATTGCAAGAGTGGTTTCTTTATTGAACAGAAGTAACAATGAAAAAATAATCAAGGCAACAGATGCTACACTGAGGATTTTTGAACTGCCGGCAGAAAAAATTATCGCAGTAATTAAACCTAATGAAGCAATTATCACTATTGCTCCGTTACCACCAAGCATCGGAACAAAAAAAACAAAAGCAAAGCAAGATATTCCCGCACCCAAAAGGTCAGAGAAATACAGTTTTGGAATCTGCTCTTTATAGGTAGATAGTAAGTATGATATAATTAATCCCGAAAAAAAGAACGGTGTTGTAATCAGGACGTAATAAACCGGGAGGTATAAGAACTGCATCGAATCGGTTAATAAACTAAACGGATCAAAGGGAATTTTATTCATCAAAATGAAACAAACGATAACGCTTATTCCATAGAGAATTGATAATGCTGAAAGCAGCTTATCCGATTCATAAGACCTGATTTTCTTGCTGACAGCAAGCGTAACCCCGCTGATTCCGAAACCGAGAAGGGCGACACTTATAATCATGAATGCAAAATGATACCACAAAGTAACAGATAGTATCCTCGTCAACGTAAACTCAAGAAATAAAGTTGAAAGCGCAATAGTAAATATTGCTATGAAATATTTATTGTGAAACCGAGGGTTGCGGGAAAGAATTCGTGCCAGATTTGACATTAACAAAATTTTTCAGTTATTACCTCATAAGGTCTCAATTTAAGTTAATTATGTCATTATCGAAATGAAGATGTGTGTCATTCACTATCGATCTATTATTTTAAAAAATAATTCAACCAGCTCCGAAAATTTTTTAATCCCCGAAGTTATATAACTTGGAGTGTGAAAGTTAACTCCGTTTCTTTGGTGTATCCACTTCGCAGGGGAATTTTCATTCAACAATCACATCCACAGTTGACAATAAAAAGCGCATTGAAGAAAATTACTTTTGTAAAGCTCTTCATTATTTGAACTCTCTATTCACTTCAGGAGTACCATCCGCTTAACGCTCACAAATTCGCCGGCTTCTATGCGGTAGTAATACACACCACTCGAAAGGTGCGATGCGTCAAATCCAACTTCGTAACTGCCGGGCTTCAGAACTTCATTTGTCAGAACCGATACTTCCTTCCCGGTAATATCGTAAACTGAAAGCCTGACCTTACCCGCTTTCATAATATCAAATCTGATGTTGGTTACAGGATTGAACGGGTTTGGATAATTTTGGGAGAGAGAAAACGAGGATGGAATCTGTGATGAAATATTTTGAACGCTTAATATCTCCGATAACTCGCGTCGCCAGACGGATGAATCTGTCCCGGCAAATATGGATTCGTTTGTTATCAATAGTGAGTGGACTATCATACTATCGTTCCAAAAACCTTCGTTCTTCTTTACCCAGCTTCCGCCGTTGTTCGTGCTTAAAAATATACCACCACCCCAAGTCCCGGCAAATATATTACTGCCGGATACTGCAAGAGATCGTACATCACCATTTGTCAATCCGTTGTTTACAGCAGTCCAGCTTCCGCCGTTGTTCGTGCTTAAAAATATACCACCACCCCAAGTCCCGACAAATATATTACTGCCGGATACTGTAAAAGAATATACATCCATACTTGTCAATCCGTTGTTTACAGCAGTCCAGCTCCCTCCGTTGTTCGTGCTTAAAAATATACCGCCAACCAAAGTCCCGGCAAATATATTAACGCCAGATACTGCAAGAGAATATACAACTGGACTTGTCAATCCGTTGTTTACTGCAGTCCAGCTTCCGCCGTTGTTCGTGCTTAAAAACATACCGCCACCAAAAGTCCCGGCAAATATATTACTGCCAGATACAGCAAGAGATCGTACATCACCAATTGCCAATCCGTTATTTACTGCAGTCCAGCTTCCGCCGTTGTTCGTGCTTAAAAATATACCGCCGCCCCAAGTCCCGACAAATATATTACTGCCGGATACTGCAAAAGATTGTACATCTAAACTTATCAATCCGTTGTTTACTGCAGTCCAGCTTCCGCCGTTATTCGTGCTTAAAAATATACCACCGCCCCAAGTCCCGGCAAATATATTACTGCCGGATACAGTAAGAGAACTTATATTTCCTCCCTGAGGTCCGCTTGTCTGTACCCACTGTGAGCAAGCATTCTCAATTATCAATGTGCAATTGACAATTAAGAATGTAATGATCAGAAATAGTTTTTTTAAGTTTTTCATAGCCGAAAAGTTTTCGTTTGAAAAATTTTGAAGTACAAAGTACAGTCGGATCTATGAATAGTCATACAGATGTAACAAATATATAACTCCACATTTAAACAATGCGAAAATTTATCCCTATTGAATTTTTCCTCAAATGAAGTACTCATTGTTTTCAATTGCTGATCTGAATTCACACAACAAAAAAGCGGAGCAACTGCTCCGCCTTTTTTCAATCAAACAAACGTTGGAAGTTTATTTTATCACTTCAAGAGCACCATCCGCTTAACGCTCACAAACTCCCCGGCTTCAATCCGGTAGAAATACACACCACTCGAAAGGTGCGATGCGTCAAATCCAACTTCGTAACTGCCGGGCCTCAGAACTTCATTTGTCAGAACCGATACTTCCTTCCCGGTAATATCGTAAACTGAGAGTTTAACGTTTCCCGCTTTCATAATATCAAATCTGATGTTGGTTACAGGATTGAACGGGTTTGGATAATTTTGGGAGAGGTTATATTTCTCCGGAATTTCCGTGGCAACCTGAGATATTCCAAATTTTGTTCTTTTTATTGTAAGAATTTGAGCATTTAATGATTTTATAGAATCTGTTCCGTTATAAGCCCATACATTTACCGTAACTCTGGATGAATCTATTAATGGATTCATTTGTTCAGAAAGTGAATCGAGAAGACTTCTTCTAAACCCAATGAATGTATCAAATCCATTATCATGGCTTCCAAAGACATACTCCTGCTGACTTCCGGTATTCTTTAATTTTATTTTATAATCCACAAAGCCATGTTGACCGGCACTTGTCCATGAATAGAAATACTGCGAAGTATCTCCGGGGCTTGTATGAACAGTTTGCAATACCTGACCGTTAATTGAAAATGAGTTCATAGATGCGCCGTTTACGTGAATATAGCTGTTTTTTATTAATGAGTCAGACCCGAAGGAGTTGCTAACCCTCAATTTAACATTATAAGATCCCGGTAAATTAAAAACAAATGATGGAAATTGTAGAGTTGAAGTAAAAGTTTCAGGGCCTGTTATTGTCCATTGCCAGCTTGTCGGGACACCAGAGGAAGCATCTATCAATAAAATTGAATCACCTCTTACAATGCTGGTATTATTAACAAAGAAATCGCATACAGGTACATCTGGACTTGGTGGTGCAATGTTTACTACATATAACCCGCTTGTAATATCAGAGCCAATAATTTTTCCGGATGGGAACATGTAAACTGCCCAGCAACCATCGAAAATATTGTTGTTATTTTGAGGATATGTGTCGTACCACGCAAGCTCAGTGAAGTTTACCGGATCAGAAATATCAATAACACGTATTCCGGCTGTGTAATAAGATATTACTGCAATTGTATCATAAATTTCAATATTATGTACTATTGCATTTCCGGTATTTAGCGGGTTCCAAATTCTCTCAAGGGTAATATTGTTCAAATCTTCGACATTCCAAACTTTAAGTTTCCCCGGAGGATTGTCTGTTTCATCAGTTGTAAATGCATATTTCCCGTCATTTGTCAATGCGATATTGTGCGGAAACTGGTTCGGTGCGTTAATCCAGTTAGTAATTTCAACCGGATTATCTTTATCTTGGGCATTAATAACCGTTACCTCGCCGGTATAAATATTGCACGCCCAGATGGTATCATTTATAATTCTTGAATCGTGGACATATCTCGTATTCCATTTCCCGCGCAATACCGGAACTTCCGGATTCTGTGACAAATCGAGAATCACCGTACCCTGTCCGAATGAATTATTCGCGCCATTTAAATATAAGTAAGGTCCTTCCTGTGAAATTGTGTGTGTGGAAAGGTGTGCAGGGAGAACAAATTTTCCGACATATCTGACGGAATCCGGTAAGTACTGTAAGTCTATAATCTGAATATTGCTTCCTTCAGCTTCAGAAACGATGTAAGCGTAATGGGAATACACTTTCATTTCGCGCCAAGAATTTCCGTAAGACCCCGGCACTTCAGTTTCAACAAATCCAACCTGAACAGCGCTATCGGTTACGTCAATGATATGTGTCCCGATTTCACTCCCAAGGATTGCATACTCACGGTTATCTGGCGCAACGTAACCCCACAGCGCGGAATAGCCGACATTATTTTGAGCGGGCCTGAGTTTACCTACAAGCTCCATCCGGTAACCTATTTGCGCATTTACCATTGATGAACCCGACAACATTGCGCATACAAATACAAACTGCAAAAGTTTTTTCATTATCTGTTTTTTGATTGTTATCCTGATAAAATAAAAAGTGCAACATCCGGATAAAATGCTGCACCCCTTAGAGTAGCAATATAACATTTTCAAAAAAAAAATTTAATGACTGAATGCTATTTTATAAAAAAATCCTTCCGTTTAAACCGTCAAAATCCGCATTTACACAATCATATCCCAATACAATAATAACTACATTGAAATCCCTTATCATAAAGGATAATTTTGGTCATATTATAAAATTTTAACATGAACGAAGACAAAAAGAAAGAACTTGAAAAGATTGAAACTCAGGAATGGGTTGATTCACTAAACTACGTTTTAGAAACTCAGGGTGAAGAACGTGTAAGCGAACTTCTAAAAAAGTTACAATTACATGCACAGGGTCTGGGAGTCAGAACGAAATTTACTGCAAACACACCTTACATAAACACTATCCCTGCAGATAAACAGCTGCCATATCCCGGTAGCAGGGAAATCGAACGCAGAATAAAAAGTATCATAAGGTGGAATGCTCTTGCCATGGTTGTGAGGGCAAACAAGGAATTAAGCGGAATAGGTGGCCACATTTCCACTTACGCATCGGCAGCCACATTATTTGAAGTCGGTTTCAACCACTTTTTCAAAGGCAAAGGAAAGAATCATGACGGTGATCTCGTTTTTTTTCAAGGTCATGCATCTCCGGGAATTTATGCGAGAGCTTTTCTTGAAGGACGACTCAACGAGGAAAATTTAGTCAACTTTCGCCGGGAATTAACTCCGGGAAAGAAGGGGTTATCCTCTTACCCGCACCCATGGCTAATGCCGGATTTTTGGGAATTCCCCACTGTATCAATGGGGCTCGGTCCAATCATGAGCATTTATCAGGCAAGATTCAATGAATATCTGAAAGACCGCGGTATTAAAGATACATCCAAACAGAAAGTCTGGGCATTTCTAGGTGATGGCGAAACTGACCAACCGGAAACACTTGGAGCAATTTCACTCGCCGCAAGGGAGAAACTGGAAAATTTGATTTTTGTAATCAATTGTAATCTTCAGCGACTCGACGGTCCTGTACGGGGAAATGGAAAAATTATTCAGGAGCTCGAAGCAATATTCAGGGGTGCGGGCTGGAATGTGATTAAGGTGATCTGGGGTGGTGATTGGGACCCGTTGCTTGATAAAGATGATTCAGATATTTTAAAACAACGGATGTTTGAAGTTCCGGACGGACAATTTCAAAAATACACCGTTGAAACCGGCGAATATATCAGGAATGATTTCTTTGGGAAGTACCCCGAACTTTTAGAGATGGTAAAAAATCTTTCGGATGAACAAATCCGCAAACTCAATCGCGGTGGTCACGACCCGGAGAAAGTTTATACCGCATATAAATCCGCAATTGAACACAAAGGTTCACCAACGGTAATACTCGCACAAACTATTAAGGGTTACGGGCTCGGGGAATCCGGAGAAGGTAAAAATATTACTCATCAACAAAAGAAGCTCAATGAAGACGAACTAAGGGAGTTCAGGAGCAGGTTTGGTATTCCGATTTCGGATGAGGATGTAGCAAATGCGCCTTTCTACAGGCCCTCTGAAGACAGCGAAGAAATGAAATATTTATTCAAGCGAAGGGAGGAGTTAAATGGATTTGTCCCGACACGATCGGTAAAAGTTAAACCAATAAAAAATCCACCCGAAGAAATTTTTGATGAATTTTATCAGGGAACCGGCGATAGAGAGGTTGCAACTACAATGGTATTCGTACACCTCCTGTCAAAACTTCTGGCAGATAAAGACCTCGGTAAATTCATCGTTCCGATTGTACCTGATGAAGCGCGCACGTTCGGTATGGAATCATTGTTTAGAAAAATCGGTATTTATTCACACATCGGACAAACTTACGAACCGGTTGATAAGGGAAGTTTACTTTATTACAAAGAAGCCCGGGACGGTCAAATCCTTGAAGAAGGTATTACCGAAGCCGGATCAATGTCTTCTTTTATTGCTGCAGGAACAGCATACGCTTCTCATGGAGTGAATATGATTCCGTTTTTTATTTATTACTCCATGTTCGGATTTCAACGTATCGGCGACCTGATGTGGGCTGCGGGCGATATAAGGGTAAAAGGATTTCTGCTTGGAGGTACATCCGGCAGGACTACCCTTGCCGGAGAAGGGTTGCAACATCAGGACGGGCACTCGCATTTGCTTGCTTATCCTATTCCGAATTGTAAAACCTACGATCCGGCTTTTGCTTACGAACTTGCGGTTATTATCAAAGATGGTATTGACAGAATGTATGTCAAGCAGGAAGACGTGTTTTACTATATAACCATTATGAACGAATTTTATAAAATGCCGCCAATGCCGAAAGGAGTTGAGGAAGGTATTTTAAAAGGAATGTACAGATATAAAGCATCTACGAAAAAATCCAAACTGAAAGCAAACCTTTTCGGGAGCGGAACAATCTTAAACGAAGTCATTAAAGCAGGTGAGCTCCTTGAAAAAGATTACGGGGTCTCAGCGGATATATGGAGCATTACCAGTTACAAAGAATTGTATATGAACGGTATTGAAACCGACAGGTGGAACACGTTAAATGCCGATAAAAAAGCACGAAAAACATTCATTGAAGAAAATCTTGAAAACACTGACGGCGTTTATATTGCAGCTTCCGATTACGTAAAAGCATTACCGGAATCAGTTGATAAGTGGTTTCCGAAGAAACTATATTCTCTAGGTACAGACGGCTTTGGAAGAAGCGACGGCAGAGCTGCGCTAAGGGACTTTTTTGAGGTTGATCACCGCTATATTGTGATTTCTGCGCTCAAGGCGCTCCTTGATGAGAAAAAAATTAAGGCTGAAGAATACAAAACAGCGAGAAAAAAACTCAAACTCTCGCCGGATAAACCGTTCCAGATACGGATCTAATTTGTTCCCGTTTGTTGCGAATATGCGGATGGAATTTTAGTAGTCTGTTAATCACGATTGCAATTTTGATTACCACGCTCCGGTAAGAATTCTTCTGCCGGTTCGTGGTTTCTTAATTCATTGTGGAATCTGATAAGCCCCTTTGCCTATTATTCAGTTTCCAAAACCTTTAATTTTGAAATAATACATTATCAAATTTAATATGAATATTGAAGTAAAACTTCCTGAAGTATCGGAAAACGTTGATTCCGGTGATGTAGTAAGTGTTCTCGTTAAGGTTGGCGAGGTAATCAAACTCGAACAACCGGTTGTTGAACTTGAAACCGATAAGGCAATGTTTGAGGTACCCTCAACTGCCGCCGGTAAAGTAAAGGAAATACTCGTCAAACCCGGCGATAATATAAAAGTTGGTTCTACGATAATTGTGGTAGATTCCGGCGAAACTGAATCGGATATATCGGAACAAAAACCTGAAGAAGTAATCGCCAAACCTCTACCGGAAGCTAAAGAAGAGATATCTGAACCCGTTACACAGGTGCTACCAGAATCTAAACCAGAAACTAAAGAAAATGACAAACATGATATTGTGAAACCGGCTGAAGAGATCGTATCCGGTTCCCCGAAGTCATCTGACGACAGAAACATTTACACGAAACCTATACCCGCATCTCCACGGATAAGGCGCTTAGCCAGAGAACTCGGTGTGAATCTCATTAATGTAACCGGAACCGGCCCGGCGGGAAGAATTTCTGAAAATGACGTGAAGGAATATGTGAAGAATTTAATGTCGGGTCCCGGTATTACAATTTCCTCACCTGCAGGGTCAATTCCACAACAGCCGCTTCCTGATTTTTCAAAGTGGGGTGAGATTGAAACCGTGAGTATGTCTAAAATCCGGAAAGTTACCGCCGCTAATATGAGCTACGCATGGAACTCCGTTCCGATGGTTACACAGTTCGATAAAGCCGATATTACTGAACTCGAGATATTCAGAAAGAAGCTATCACCCGGAATTGAAAAACTCGGTGGACAACTTACTGTTACTTCAATTTTACTGAAAGTATGCTCAGTTGCGTTGAAAAAATTCCCGCAATTCAATTCGAGCATTGACTTTTCGAAATCCGAGATTATTCTCAAAAAGTATTATAATATCGGTGTTGCGGTAGATACAGAAAACGGTTTACTTGTCCCGGTAGTAAAAAATGTTGACAGAAAAAATCTCACAGAGCTATCAGTAGAGCTTACTGAACTTGCGAAACAAACCAGAGAAAGAAAAATCACACCTGCGGAAATGGAAGGTGGAAACTTTACAATCTCAAATCTGGGAGGAATTGGCGGAACTGCTTTCACACCGATAGTTTATGCACCACAGGTGGCGATACTTGGAGTTTCGCGTGCAACTACCGAAGCAAAATATATTGACGGCGAATTTAAACCAAGGTTGATTTTACCTCTGACTTTAACTTATGACCACAGGATAATTGACGGTGCGGATGCGGCAAGATATTTAAGATGGATTTGCGAGTCTCTTGAACAACCAATGACAATGATGTTGTAAATAAATCACGTTGGTTATATGGCGAAAATCATCAGTAAAACGAATAAGTCGCGAATTCAAAATGCATATTATAAAATAAATGTTGAAAAATCGTGAGCAACGCTAAAAATTTAATTGTATTAGGCGCCGGTCCCGGGGGATATGCGGCTGCATTTCTCGCAGCAGATCTCGGAATGAATGTAACATTAATAGGTAAGGAAGAGAATCCCGGTGGTGTTTGTCTCTATAAAGGCTGTATCCCATCAAAAGCGTACCTTCACGTTGCTAAACTAATTGCGGAAGCAGAGCAGGCGAAAAATTTCGGAGTAACTTTTTCAAAACCTAAGATTGATCCGAAAAAATTGACAGCGTACAAGAATAAAGTTGTAAAAAATCTTACCGGGGGATTGGGACAACTATCAAGGCAACGAAAGATAAATTACATAAAAGGTGAAGCAAAGTTTACCGGCAATAACGAAATTGAGGTCGTTTCAGGTGGAGCCATGAGAAAACTGACGTTTGAAAATATCATAATTGCTGCAGGATCACATCCGGCTACAATCCCCGGCTTCAATGAAAGTAAGGATATATTAGACTCGACCACTGCTCTCGATATAGACCGGATTCCAAAGTCCATGCTCGTGATCGGCGGTGGATACATCGGGCTTGAACTCGGTTCGGTTTATGCGTCTATCGGAACAAAAGTCAGTGTAGTGGAAATGCTTCCCTATATACTTAACGGAGCCGACAGAGACCTCGTTGCTATCCTGACAAAAAATATTTCCGGAAAATTCGATGAAATCATGACAAACACGAGAGTTGCTGGTGTAAATAAAGAAAAGTCAGTATTGAAGGTAACGTTTGAATCGAAAGACGGGAAGAGGACTATCAAACAATATGAAAAAATTCTGGTTTCAGTTGGTAGAAAACCGAATTCACAATTTATAGGTATTGAAAATACCGGGATTGAAACTGACAATAAGGGTTTTATTAAAGTCAACGAACAGCAGGCAACTTCCGTTAAAGGGATTTACGCAATCGGTGATATTTGTGGTGAGCCGATGCTTGCCCACAAAGCGTCTCACGAGGCAAGGGTCGCAGTTGAAGTAATCGCAGGAAATAAAGCGGCATTCGAACCTGCCTGCATTCCGGCGGTTGTATTTACCGATCCTGAAATTGCCTGGGCAGGTCTCACACAGGATCAGGCGAAGCAAAACGGAATTGAAATCGAAGTTGTGAAGTTCCCATGGGCTGCTTCCGGCAGGGCAATGTCAATTGACCGGACTGACGGATTAACTAAAATTATTATTGACCCGAAAACAGAGCGGCTGCTCGGAGTCGGGATTGCAGGTTATGGCGCGGGTGAACTCATATCAGAAGCTGTGCTCGCAATTGAAATGGGCGCTACCGCAACTGATATTAAAATGTCAATACACCCGCATCCGACTTTATCCGAAACATTTATGGAGGCAGCTGAAATATTTTTTGGGCAAAGTACACACATTTACAGACCGAAGAAGAAATGAGGGAATTTGTAAAAATATTTACACCTCTGATACTGATAATTTTATACGTAATCTACACGGCATTTTTCTTCGGGCGACTGGAACCCGCAGAAGGTTATCCACTCTGGTTGATTGACGACAATGAAAATCATACTGACCAAACTTCCGGACTTACATTTATCGGAATTAAAGATGGTAAGAAAAATTTTGTCTCCTGCGATGATATCGGAAAAATTCACCGAATATTGGTTGATGAAAGCGAAAGTTCACCTGATCTGAAAATTTCTGAAATAACCCTTTCCGAGCGGGTAAAAGAATATCTTAAACCGTTTGACAAGTGGGATTTTGAAGATATACAAACCGACCCGGTTAATAATGAGCTTTATATTACAATTGAAGGCTCAGGTTCAAGAAAGCCTGATCCGATGGGATTTAAAAAGTCGGAAGGAATTTTCAGGATGGAATACAATAATGATATTTTCAATACTACTGAGATTACAAATATTACAAAAGTTGACTTCCCGGGAGACGTATTCGAACATACCCGATCAAATATCGGATTCGAAGGATTGGCAATTTCGGATAATTACTTTTTTCTTGGCCTTGAAAATGTCAGGTTCAATGATAAGTTCTTTACGGATTCAACGGTAATTTACATTTGTGATAAATCAACCAAAGCAATTGTAAACAGGATTTATACATCCAAATATGAAATAATAACCATTTGCGGATTATACGCTGTCAGCGACAGACAACTTCTCGGTATTGACAGAAATATGAGGCGAATCTTTATGATAGATTTTAATCCCGACATGACAGTAAAAAACGTTCGGTTAAAGGAATTGAATATGTACGTCCCGGGCTACCCTTTCCTGAATCAAATTGTCGGGATAGCACCGGAATCTGTTACAATGGATAACACCGGAAATTTTTACATTACCATTGACCCTTGGCGCGAAATGTATAAGGTAATCGAATCGAACAAGAAATCTGTTGACGGCGGAACGCTAGATAAACTCACAAGCTTCATGCCGATTCTGTTTAAATATAAATCACCTTTCTGATATATTGGAAGAACAATTTAATCTTAGATGATATCTTTTATAATTTGAAATCTTACAGAAAAGAATTATGGTTTGAGACTTCCGGAAGACGCGAGTTAATCAACATCACACCCGAGGTTGAATCATGCCTCTCGGAAAGCGGGATAAAGGAAGGTATCATGTTAGTAAACGCGATGCACATAACAGCAAGTGTATTTATAAATGATGACGAACCGGGGTTGCACAACGATTATGAAGTCTGGCTTGAAAAGCTTGCCCCAGAAAAACCTTATTCGCAGTATCAACACAATGGTTTTGAAGATAATGCGGATGCCCACCTTAAACGTACAGTCATGGGGAGGGAAACCGTTATTGCGATAACCGGTGGTAAACTTGACTTCGGACCATGGGAACAAATCTTCTACGGGGAGTTTGACGGTAAACGAAAGAAAAGGGTACTTGTTAAAATTATCGGTGAATAAATTTTTTTGCGTCTTTTTTATAATTTCTACGTCTTATATATGTAAATAATAACCGAAAGGAAAAACCAATGAGTAACGAAAAATGTGTATGCACTCAGTGCGAATGCACACAATGCAATTGCAGCGATTGCAATACATCAGGTTGCACTTGCGAAAAATGTGAGTGCACAAATTGCACCGAATGCTGCAATTAACTTTATTTTAAGGGGGAAAAACTTCCCCCATTAATTTTTTCACGATGCGAACAGACCAGATCTGGGATAAATTCTCGGATAATATTTTGAAATACATCAACAAAGTTGTCAAAGACGAGGATACAGCACTGGATATCCGTCAGGAGGTGTTTATCAAAATTCACCTCAACATTGAAAAATTGTCCGGTGTGAATAATCTCAATTCATGGATTTTCAAGGTTACCAGAAATTCCATTAACGATTACTTCCGTTCGAGAAAGCATTCCAATTTTACAACGGAGATTCCGGATTTACCTGATGATTCATGGTTAATTGACCGTCAGTATCAGTTCTGTTGTTTACGACCATTTATAAAAAACCTACCTCCACTGTACAGAAATACTTTCGTGTTATCCGAATTAAGGGGTAAGACACATCGCGAAATTTCATCAATCCTAAATATATCCGAAACAGCATCAAAGTCACGTGTACGCAGGGCAAGGGAAATTCTTAAAAGAGAGTTCGTTGCCTGTTGCAATTACAAAATTGGAAAAGACGGAAAATTATACGGTGAACAGGATTGCCGTACCTGCCGGGTTTAGTGACCCTCGAAATTTTAAATTGTTACCAGTATCTCCCGTTTGAAACTTAAACATCATTTCATAAGTACCATCATTATTTACTAATCAAATCACAAGATGAAAAATTTATTTTTGAATTCCATCTTTGCGGTTTTGGTTGTCTCAAACCTGTCTTTCTCTCAATCGAAAGATAAAATCCGGTTGGGAGAAGGGAAGGGAACTACAGAGACAACAACCAGCCAGAAGAATGATGGGGAAAATCCTCGGAAAGAAATAACTCATGTAAAAACTGATAGTACCCCCTTGCAGACTACGGGAAGTGAAACAATTAAACCGGATTCAAAGAACGAAACCACAACACAATCGGTAGAAACAAACTTAAATCCAAACGAAGGTAACATTAATTCCGGATCAACGAATGAAGTTGCACCTATATCTGTAAATGTGAGCAGCGATGACAGTCGTTACGGGAATCGAAACAACACTGACCCAGAAATCACGTTATCAAACCCAACTCCATATCCCGGGGATATGACTGACGAAGGGACAGCGAATACAAATGATAATCCCATTGTCATCATCAATAACAATGACTATAAATCTGAGGTTAATTATTATGAATACGATGTGGAAGAAAATCCGATACACAGATACACCGACCCCGAAGCGAGCTTTATGATAGGAACGTTAAAAACTACCTTGAAATATCCCGAAAGATTTAATCTCCAGAACAATTTTTCCCAAAATGGATTTCAAATCGGTTCAAGGTATAACCTCCATAAAATTGAAGATATTTCAATCAAGGGAATTTCCAATATCGGAATCAACCTGATGGGATCGTTCAGTTTCGGTTATGCAGGTTCAACAGACAGGATGAATTATTCTGAGAGTGGTGAAAAATTCGAATACACAACAACTCACCACACTTTCATTGCCGACTTATTTTCTTTAAGCGCAAACGCGGAATACAAAGCAAACATTTTTAAAGAACGTGGAATTGTTCTGGGGATGACGGTTACATTTTTCAACCTTGGAACCACTGCTTCATATATGCAGGGTGGAAGATTCGACGGAGAGTTAATGGGAATAGTAAACATCCTACCCTTATATTTACAACCTTACGCAAAAATTAAATTTTTAGGCGGTACTCTCGGACTGGGTTTACTTCTCAATCCATACAACTTTGCAGAATTCCGTTTTGGTCCGGAAGGATTCTGGGGTGAAGGCGAATCAGGTTTTCAAACAAATTCTACCGCAATTAGCAGATATGCCATTGAAGCGTATTTCAGGTTTTAGTATTACTGCCTTACCCTCCAAAAAAAGGAGTCAGTTTTTGCTGACTCCTTTATATTTTTAACCGATATGTTTTGACCTTCGGGAAAATTATTCCGGATAAAATATATTTAATTCAATTGAGCGTTCAGTTTTTCGACAAGCATCGGTTTCGGTACTGCACCAACAATCTGGTCAACAACTTTCCCGCCTTTAAAAATCAGAAATGTTGGTATACTCCTGATTCCGAATTTAACCGGCACGGATGGATTTTTGTCTATGTCTATTTTCCCGACTTTGATTTTACCACTGTATTCGCTTGCCAACTCATCTATAGTCGGAGCAATCATTATGCACGGTCCACACCAAACAGCCCAGAAATCAATCAATACCGGTATATCCGAATTTTCAACTTCTGCTGAAAAATTATCATCTGTTATTTCTACTGGTTTCATTATTTGTTTCCTTTCTTTTTGAAATTACTTCTTATGCAATTTAATTTATGTATAAGTTATTTTCACCTACGATATTTTTCAACTCTAAGATACCATCGGGGTGAATTCTCAACGATTGGGATAAATAAATTTTCGAACTCCCGTTCTCTCTGACCTGGAAATATAATCCGCAACTCCCCATATAATTGGTTGCAGTATTATAAATTTCATCAAGCAATTTTTCGCTGCTCTCTGTATTGTCAAGTTTAATTGTTACATTTTCAGCAAGCTGTGTTTCAAAACTGTCAATATGTATTGCCTGATCTACGGTAAGTTTGATTTTATCGCCATTCTCTTCAGCCTTTCCGGAAAGGAATATCGGGTTGTCATTTACAAAGAGCGCACTGTTTAGTTCGTACGCTTGCCCAAATGCAATGCACTCACCACTTCCCTCGAAATCAATCAGGTTAAAGACAGCGAATTTTTTCCCGCGTTTTGAAATCCTTTCTTCAAGGTCACTGATTACTCCGCACATTCTGACTTTACCCGTTTTTGTAAAATCAACTTCATTTACGTCAGTTCCGAACGTAAGAGTTGTGAACCTTTCGATACGTGATCTGAATTTTTCAAGCGGATGGCCGGAGAGGTAAAACCCGAGTGCGGATTTTTCGCGGGAGAACTTTTCGTTTTCGGGAAACTCTTCGCATTCGTCCAAGATATACTCATCCTCACGCTCATTTAGATCACTAATTTCAAAGAGTCCCTCCTGTCCCCTGCTTTCGGGTTTTAATTTATATTTTTGAGCAAATGCAATCACACGCTCAATATTACAGTAAAGTTTGCGACGATTCGGTTCAAGATTATCAAATGCACCGGAAAAAATTAATCCTTCCAGTGTTTTTTTATTTACCTGTTTAAGGTCAACCCGTTTGCAAAAATCAATGAACGAAATAAATTCGCCATTGTTTTCCCGCTCACTGACAATAGCGGCAACCGCCTTTTCACCAACGTTTTTAATTGCAGAAAGACCATAAATAATTTCTCCTTTATCTGTTGAACGCTCGTCAAAATATCTTACCTTGAAATCAACGTTACCCGAATTCACGTCGGGCTTCATTAGTCTGACCCCCATCTTTCCGCATTCATTTGCGAGCTGTTGTAATTCCGTTTCCGAATCTTTTCTACATTCCATTGATACGGCTAAAAACTCGAGCGGGTAGTGAGTCTTTAAGTAGGCAGTATAGAAAGCAAGAATTGAATATGCAACCGCGTGAGATTTATTAAATCCATAGTCGGCAAAATCCAAAATCTGGTTGAAAATCTTCTTTGCAATATCTTTTTTTACACCTTTATTTAACGCGCCATTAATAAATTCATTATGGATAGAAAGCATAATTTGTTTAATCTTCTTACCCATTGCTTTTCTCATATTATCCGCCTGCGCCATAGAGAAACCGGCAACATCCCGCGCAATCTGCATCGCCTGTTCCTGAAAAATTATGATACCGTAAGTCTCTTTGAGAGCATTTTCCATTAATGGGTGAAGGTAATTTACTTTTTCACCACGCGTTCGCTTTTCGAGGAATTCAGGAATAAATTTCATTGGTCCCGGTCGGTATAGTGCGTTCATTATAGCAAGGTCATTTATGTTTCGTGGTTTCATCTTAGCAAGGTATTCCCGCATTTTGCTGTTCGAGAACTGAAAAACTCCAACCGTTGAACCGGCAGAGAATAAATCGAAAGTCCTTGAATCATCAAGCGGAATTTTCTCAATGCTAAGATCAAGGTTGTGCCTGCTGTTTACAAGATCAAAGGTTTTTTTGATAACCTTCAATTCCTTCAGTCCGAGAAAATCCATTTTAATCAATCCTGCATCCTCAAGCTGGTTCATGTCAAACTGTGTACAAAATACGTTATCTTCACCAGCAACTTTCGACAATGGTACATAATCGGTTATGTCAGACGGTGCAATAACAATACCGGACGCATGAATTGAGGAATTCTTGTTCAGATTTTCAAGTACCAGGCAGTTATCGAACAATTGTTCCCTTTGGGCTTTCTGTGATTGCGGGGCATCTTTAAAATACTTTTTGAAATCATCTATTTCATCGAAACATCTCTCAAGCGGTGTAACTTTTCCAAACTGTACCGGAATAATTTTTGTCAGTTCGTTTATTTCGCTAAAATTGATATTTAATACCCTGCCTACGTCTTTGAGTACACCTCGAGCCGCAAGACGATTGAAGGTGATGATTTGTGCAACAGCGGTTTCGCCGTATTGTTGTTTCGCGTACTGAAACATCTCATCCCGCCTGTCATCCTGAAAATCAATATCAATGTCTGGCATTGAAATCCTCTCCGGATTGAGGAACCGCTCGAAGAGCAGATCATATTCGAGAGGATTGACATCTGTTATACCGATACAATAACACACAAGGCTACCGGTAGCGCTTCCCCGCCCTGGTCCGACAATAATACCACGGCGCTTCGCTTCGATAATAAAATCCCTAACTATGAGAAAATATCCTGCGAAATTCATTCTCTTTATAACGTCAAGTTCATACTCGAGGCGCTTTTCCGTCTCGTCGTTTACAACGGCAATACGTTTGCGCATACCTTCCTTTGAAACTATGGCGAGGTAATCATCAAATGATATAGAAGTTTCTACATCTGCGGGCAATTTGAAGTTTGGCATGTAATTCGTCTTCATGTCAAGCTCAAGATTGCACTTCTCTGTTACTTCAATCGTTGATTTTATAGCTTCGGGATAATCTTTAAACAACTCGCACATCTGCGCGGCAGACTTAAAATAAATTTCGTCTGTACCGTATCGAAGGTCGGTTGTTACATTGAAATTGTTCGTTAGCTTACTTTGCTTCGCGCTGAGGTGAAGGTAAATATTATGCGCAACTGAGTGCTCTTTCTTTATGTAATGGACGTCATTAGTTGCGATTAGTTTTAACCCAAACTTCTTTGCCAGTTTTGGCATTTGCGCGAGGACTTTCTTTTCAGCGTCTATGGTTTTGTGATCCTGAATTTCAAGATAGAAGTCGTCACCGAATATATCTTTATAAACGCCCGTCATTTTCTTTGCAGTATCAAGATCGTCGCGGACAATATAACAAGATATTACTCCGCCCGCACAAGCTGAGGTCGCTACCAAACCTTTACTGTATTTGGATAGCATTTCAATATCTATTCTCGGTTTATAGTAAAATCCTTCGGTATGTCCTATCGAAACAAGTTTAATGAGATTTTTGTAACCTACGAGATCCTTTGCGAGCAATATCAGGTGAGCATAGTTAATGCTCGACGTAAGACCGTCAGCGCTATCGCCGTTTTCAGGGGAATATTCATTGCGTTTACCCCTGTCAAATCGTGATCCCGATTGCGCAACGTAAACTTCACAACCAATAACGGGTTTTATTTCACGTGATTTGCATGCTTTGTAAAACTCAAGCGCACCGTAAAGAACGCCGTGATCTGTTAACGCAACAGCCCTCATTTTTTCGTTTACCGCAGCATCTACCAGATCTTCAATCCGTGATATCGCATCTAAAAGAGAATAATGCGAGTGGTTATGTAAGTGTACAAATTCCTGCATGAAATCTGTGGAGTAGGTTTTAAAAATGTAGTGCACTAAAATAATTAATATTGGGAGAACAATAAACCCGAATTTAATTTTCTTGACAGGAAATAAATATTTTCGGAAAAAATATCAGATCGGGATAATAAACTTCAGGTTTATAATTACCGGCAGCTTTTGAGCAATATTTTCAACCAAATATTGCTGACGTTAATAGTATTTCTTCCGGGTGGAAAAAAAATAAATTACAAATTTAACGGCTAAAATGAGTTGTGTCCGGATTACCTGAAGCGGATTAAAGTGTTTAAGTAAAATCTTAAACCGTTCAATATTACTTTTGACTATATTCTTTTTCGAATAACCCCCGACCAGAAATTTCGATAGAGTTAATTTCGTATTTAATATTGACGAACAATTCTTCAATGACCGGATACACCAATCCAGATCTGCAACATGTTTATAGCTTAAGTTGTAATCAACCGCTTTTGTTCGCTTGATTATTAGGGATTGATGGCTGACAACCATTCCGTTTATGAAAGACTTCCACGAAAGCTCATCCGGTGGCGATTTCAGGGTCCGCCTACCAAGATTGTTCCCCTGCTCGTCAATGTAAACCATATCACCGTAATAAGCATCGTATTCAACCGGTATTTCAAAAACTTTAGACAGTAAATCTTCCGAATAGATTTCATCACCCGAGTTAATGAACCAAACGTAATCTGCTTCAGAGTGTTTTAATCCTTTATTCATCGCATCGTAAATGCCGGAATCAGGTTCGCTCATCCAAAATTTAATCTTATCTGAATTCAACTTTAGAAGATCTATCGTTCCGTCAACCGAGCCTCCGTCTATTACTATCAGGTTCAGATTAACGTACCTTTGCCTGAAAATGCTGTTAATTGTCTTCTCAAATTCGGTTTTTCTGTTCAATACAACAGTTATAATATCCACCGTTGGTTTGTTCACTGCCGTGTACCCGATTTAATTTTATTTTCAGACACATTTTCGTTTAACACATTCTTAAACAAATTATAGTATTGTTCTGCCATTCTTTTTTCTGAAAATTTTTCTTTCGCCAGGCTACTCGCATTTATAGAGAAAGATTTTAGTTTCCCGTCATCGTTTATCAGTGAAATGGTTTTTTTCGCAAAAGAAAGGAGGTTAAATGGAGCAATCAAATAACCATTGAAGTTGTCTTCAATAATATCAGAGCAACCGCCAACATCAAATGCAATAACCGGGGTTCCGCAAGCAATCGAGTTAATCGGCATAACCGGAAGATTGTCATCCTTTGAGGGAAAAAGGAAAATATCGGCAGATTTTAAATATTCCGAATACAAAATTTCATCACTTACATAACCGACTTTTCTTACAATGAAGTTTGAGGGCAAATTCAGGTTTAAGTCATCACCGTTTCCAAGTACAATTAAGTGAACACTTGATTTCAAATCCTCTGACATAATTTCCAAAATTTTAATTAACTCAGAAATCCCTTTTCTGTGATCGTCAAGTTTTTCTGCTCCGAAGATTAATACTTTCTCGTTAACCGGTATTCCAAATTTTTCTCGACACTTCGCCCGTCCTTCATTACTATAAAGGTTTAAATCAATCCCGTAAGGAATGTTTATCGTTGGTTTCGAATTCAACAACGGGCTGTTTTTGACATTTTGATACATCCACTCCGAAGCAGTTACTATTGTGAACTCTGATGAATCGTAAATCATCTTTTTGTGCTTCATTAAAAATTTGTTCGTATTAATTCCAAGGTATGGATAAATTCCGGATTCAGCTTTAAACGTTCTCATTTCCTTCCATGACTCATCCCCGAACGTGTACGCTGCACTCCCTGTCAAAGCCCACATATCGTGCAATGACCAGACAACTTTATATTTTTCGCAAATGGTTTTTAGCAACGAGGTTTTAAAATAACCACCATGTAGGTTGTGAAGGTTTATGATATCAGGCTTTATTCTGTCAAGAATTCCGAGTATTCGTTTCGTTGAAAACGGGAAAAAGAAATATTGCAAACCAAATGTACTCAGGAGAAAATTCAAACCGCGTTCAACTTCTATCTGGAATTTATTATCACGTGATTGGAAAATATTACCATCATTAGATTTTTTAATACCAACGATAAACGAATTTTGTGTCTTGTAATACCTGCTGAGATTTTGTGCAAGTTTAAAAGCAGCAATTCCTGCTCCGCCGTGGATATCGTATTTATTTATAAAAAGTATTTTCAATCTCTGTATGCGTAAATATTTAGTTGCATATCCATCGGTTTATTATCTTCATCGTTCCGGTTAATAAATGGTTCCCGACGAGAGTTTACCGTGCTGATGAACACCCTGAACCCGCTCCCCTTTAATACCCCCAAGAGTTTATCCAATTCCTGTTCTTCTTTAGTGAACGAATGATATTCCACGAAAAGGTTTCTAACTAAATCGAGTTCATCACTGCAATCAATAAGAACCTTTGTTTCTGCACCTTCAATATCAATTTTAAGTAAATCAATTCTATCTTTGAACGATAAAAGCAAATCTTTAAGTCTGATACAATTTACTTCGGTCGCCTCCATTGAATCCGAAATTGTAGAACTATCTGCTGCTTCGAGCAACATTGGGATTTTACCTTCATGCAGCCAAACTGCTGCGGACTTTACTTCTACTCCGGTCAAAGAATTTTTCTCAATGTTCAGACTTAAAATCTCCGCTATTTCAGGATTACCCTCGATAGCAACTATTCTGGAGTTCGGGTAACATTGTTTGAAAAACGCAACGCTTGTCCCAACATTCGCCCCACAATCAATTATTAATGGATTCGAATTTTCAGTTTTGAATTTATAACTACCGTCAACATAAATCTCTTTATATTGCCATAAAAACGAAAGTGTGTCAACGACAGTAAATTTCAGACCGTTAAATTTAATTTCTCTTTTTTGAAACCGACCCGAGCCTCCGAATTTCAGGATTAGCATTAGAAATTTAAAACCGTGAGCTGATTTTAAAATTCTGTACAAATCCTTAAATATTATTTTCAGGAGTAGAATCATTTGCGCGCCAATATTACATTGTTAAGATAGAGCTGTGGTCTGTCGGGAAGAATTGCCGACAATAGCAGACCAAATATGTTTAACGGAATTGTAAATAAGATCGTAGCAAAAAAACCGGGAACAGTTCCGCATTTTTCAAAGACTCTGTAAATGTATAAATTCAAAAGTTGAAATATACTTTCAACATATTTTGTTGTACGTTCAATTTTCTCAACTTTGAATCCGCTTGTTTCAAGCAGATGAGATAAACCATACGAGGTATATCGTCCGAAATCGTATGGCGCTTCGTGCTCGTCCCAAACTAATGGAACCGTTATCAATATTTTCCCTCCCGGTTTCAGTACCCTGTACAACTCATTTATTATCTCGTCAAGGTTGAATATATGTTCGAAAACTTCGGAAGAAAAAACTGAATCAAATTCATTGTCTTTAAAAGGAAGTGTTTTCCCGTCATAGTAAAAATCAATATTTTCATTATCGTGTGGATGTCCGCTTACCTCAATATCTACGCCGATATATTCTGATACAGAGAATAGTTCACGATAGGGTTTTGAACCACATCCGAAATCGAGTAGCTTCCCGTTCAGCTCTTTTGCGTAGGATTTAATTTTTTTATAAATCCCCTTCCGACCAAAATAAAAAGGGTTAATAAAAATACCTATCAAGCCGGGATTGAATTGCTTTTTAACATAAATTTTTTTTAATCGCGTGATCATTTCATGAAGATAGATTCAATTTATCTTTTAAATTTCTGAATATCCTTACTACATCGGGATCGAGTTTGAAAAAAATAATCGGTGAAAAAAATACAATCGTAGTAATAGCAGATCTTACAATGACATCCACGATAATATTGCTTATCGCAGGAATGGTTGCTCCGACCAAAAACGACACCGCTGAGATTGATATCAGATAAAAATACTTCAAGTCAAACGGTTGCATTTTAAACTTCACTCTGATGAAATTCCATTTACCAAACTTAAATAAAAACATTGAAACCAGTGTCGCAATAGCAGCACCGGTTGCACCATACAATTGAATAAAAATAAAATTCAAAATTATACAAACTATAAGATATACCGCATTGAAAATTCCGTCATATCTGAATTTAGATGAAGTAGCAATTATATCGGAATTAATTCCGCCGGTTACATCAATCAATGCTGAGAATCCAAGTAAAATCAGAAGCATATAATTTTCTCCATATTCAGTCTTATTAAAAAACAAAAGGAGGCTATTCAGGTTTATCATCAAACAGATAAAAATTATGCTTCCGATAATATGGAGCAATCTCGAGGAGCGATAATAAATTTCCTGTATATTTTTTATATCATCCCCCTTCCATGAAACGGCGATCACAGGTAATGCAATTCTGTAAATTGCCCTTGCAGGAAATTTTAAAACTCCCGCAATATAAAAAAAAACAGAATAAACGCCGACCATTGTTAATCCAACGTAGGAGCCGATTAAAATTTTGTCAATATTCTCTGCGAGCATATACGTTGAGCTACCAACAAACGAATACGAACTGAACTTAATTACTTCTCGCCATCTTCGTGCATTAACTTTTCTTTTTAAACCAAGTATAGAAAACTCTCCGCTGTGGATTACGCTTATCATTAATAACAACGAGATGAATCCGTTCAGGATAATATATGCGAACACAAAATTTTCAAAGCTTAAAATACTTGTAATGTAAAAGAGAATTAACACGGATGTTAAAACACGAAACAAAAACTCCTTTAAAAAGACCGCATAAACCGTTTTAAATATTGACCTCGCAAGGCTCTCAAAAATATTGTACAATAGCAGAAACAAAGACAGTGGAATCAGAACAAAGTAATATTCAATGTACAAAGATGAGTTGTCTTTAAAGAAATCAAGAATTACAGGTTTGAAAATCAGATAAATGAGGGTGATTAAAAGAAACGCAACAAGTGTAATTGCCGCAACAACCAAAAGAAAGCCGTTATGGTCTTTGCTTTCATTTCTGAATAACGGAAAAAATTTAGCAATTGAGTTGTAAAGACCAAAAAATGATATCTGAGAATAAACGATTGAGAGTGACATTATCAGCTGAATAAGCCCAAATTCTTCTGCTTTGAAAAAGTTTGGAAACAGAATAACAAAATTTATATATCCAACCCCTAACCCGAGGTAACCAAAAATTGTATTCTTAACGGACTGCTGTTGTATTAATCCCAATCATTTTTTTACGAAGATATTTTATGAATGCGCCACTTTCAATTTATAAATCTGGATTTTGTATTTTATAGAGTAAGTAAAAATGGTATTTTGAGAGGTTCATAATAAAATCCTCACATTTCTTAATGGCTAAAAAGAAACAGAAATCTTCCTTAAATAAAATTAATGTAAGCAAATCAACCGAGCTGAAAACTTCGGATGATTCTCTGATAAAATATCAGAATTATATCTTCGTCGGCATTTTGTGCCTCGTCATCCTGCTTTTCTTCAGGGAGGGATTTTTCGGCGGAAAACTATTTGCCTCTGCCGATAATCTTTCCCCATTGAGCTTCAGGAATTTTCTGGATGATGCGAAATCTCTTGGTATTTTCCCCTTATGGCTACCGTATATATTTGGCGGAATGCCATCGTTAGCTTCACTCACCACCGGTTTACCTGCGGCTCATAATATTTTCTCGTACATCTGGGATTCCATCTTTAATGCTTACGCAGGGTGGAACCTGTTCAAACTGACTGCTCCTTATTATATTATATTTGCAATCGGTGTTTTCATTTATGCAAAATACAAATTCAAAAATAATTACATCGCTCTTTTTTGTGGCTTGACCGCAGTTTTAGCGACACCAATTATTCAACTCATCATTGTCGGCCACCATACCAAAATGTTTACGATCGCCCTGTTCCCGTTTATTCTCTATATCATTGACCGCATCACTGATGAAGATCCGAAGGGAATTTTCAAACTCATACTCTATGTCGGAATACTTTCCGTCATTCTGTATATTCAGTTTCACTTTCACCACATTCAGATGCTCTTTTATAGTTACATGTTCCTGGGCATTTATTTCGTTTATAGTTTAATATTCAAATTCATTAGAAAAGAAAAGGTGTCAGGGATCATCAAAGCCCTTTCAATCGGGGTAATTGCATTGATTCTCACTATTGCAATGGATGCGAATATTTTGCTTTCCATCAAAGAGTATAATCAGTTTTCAATCCGAGGACAACAGGAAATAACATTGAAAAATGATCCGGCATCAAATCAGGATACCCCTTTAAGTTACAATTATGCGACAAACTGGTCATTTAGCCCCGGTGAAGTATTAACATTCATTATCCCGTACTATTACGGTTTCGGAGATGTGGAAGTTGACGGACAGAGGGCAAACCTTTACTGGGGGCAAATGCCGTTTACTGATTCACCGGTTTATTTTGGGGTTATAGTATTGCTCCTCGCTTTATTCGGTATTATTCTCAATATCCGGAAATCACAGTCCGTTCAGGCATTGACATTCATAACGGTTTTCTTTCTGTTTTTATCTTTTGGTCGAACATTTCCCATTATTTACGATGCTTTTTTTTACAATCTGCCATACTTCAGCAGTTTCAGGGCGCCGGTAATGATACATTATTACATGGACTTTGCATTTGTTATTCTTGCTGGATTCGGGATAAAATCCATACTTGATTTAAAATCAGAAAAGGCAGGACAGGAAAGACTTAAGACACTCGCTTACATTTTCGGCGGACTTGCATTGTTGATGCTTCTGATTTCATTCATTGGCTTTGAGAACAGTTACAAAGACAGTGTACTTAACGGACCAAAGGTAAAAGAACTTATCGCGCAGGGTAATAATCCACAACAAATCAATCAATATTTTTCTCAGATTTCACAGGTTGCGTATAAAAATCTTATAAAGGATATGAGGCTTCATTCATTTCTTATCCTTTTAATTATTGGTTCCATGTTTGCGTTCGTAAAAAATTCATTTAAACAGAACATATTTCTCATTATTCTCATTTTAGTTGCAACACTTGACTTGTGGAATATTAGTTCCGATACTCTCCATTGGGAATCAGGTACGACAAAGGAAAACGCTTTTGGCGAGCGCGATTACGTAAACTTCATTTTACAAAATGATCCCGATACTTTTAAATACAGAGTTGCGGAAATTTCAGGTGGGCGACTTGCAACGAGCAATCACCTTGCGTACTACGGTTTACACTTGTTCAACGGATATCATGGCGCAAAGATTAGAAATTATCAGGATGCAATTGATGTTGCAGGGGATCTTAATCCATTGTTACTTTCACTTGCGAATGTTAAATACCTGATCTCCGATCAACCTTTGCCTGAGAATCCATTGTTTGAACAGGTTTTCAAAGGAACAAAATTGGTTTACAGAAATAATGGAAGTTTACAACGAGCCTTTTTTGTAAATTCTTATCAAGTAATGGACGGTTTTCAGATTCTCCAACAGATAAAACAAAATTCTTTCGATCCTTCGAAAACTGCTCTCCTTGAATCTGATCCGGGAATACAAATTCAACCCGCCACTGAAAACGCTTCGGTAAATATTACTCACTTTGATATTCACAATATCAAATACAACGTAAATGCAACGGGGACAAATTTACTTGTATTCAGTGAGATTTTTTATCCTGCAGGGTGGAAATTGTACATTGACGGAAAGGAATCTGAAATCCTGAATGTGGATTACCTGTTCAGAGGAGCAATTGTACCGCCCGGGCATCACGAAATCAGAATGGAGTTTCATCCTCAAAGCTATTACACCGGAAAGAACGTCAGTATAGTTGCAAATATAATTGTAATTGGATTTTTAATCTCAGGAGCGCTCGGTATTTACCTGCAGCGAAAAAAAAATCTTCAACCTCAACCGGCAGATGATAGCAAACAAGATGGCTGAACGAATGCCTATAACTTTGACATGTAATTTTGCTTTTTAAATTAAATGGAATGACGAGCCGTAAAATGGTATGAGTTTCAATAAAACCTTTTCGTTTAATTACAGATTAATCGCAGTATTTTTTGATTAAGAAAATTTTAATATCCAATCGTGGTGAGATTGCAGTCAGGGTAATTTCAACTGCACGGGAAATGGGAATAAAAACTGTAGCGGTTTATTCCGACTTCGACAGGTTTTCAATGTTTGCAAAATATGCTGACGAATCATATCACATCGGTGAATCGCCCGCATCGAAAAGTTACCTTTTAGCGGACCGAATAATTGAAACTGCTTTGAAATGCGGTGCTGATGCCATTCATCCCGGATACGGATTTCTATCTGAACGAAGTTATTTTGCACGCCTTTGCAATGACAACAATATCAAATTTATTGGCCCTTCACCTGAGGCAATCGAATATCTCGGTAGTAAGACAAATGCAAAATCAATTGCAATCAAATCGGGAGTTCCGACAGTACCGGGTACTGATCATGCAATTTCCGGGCTTGATGAAGCTAAACTAATCGCAGGTCAAATCGGATATCCTGTTTTAATTAAAGCTTCAGCCGGTGGGGGTGGTAAAGGTATGAGGATCGTAAATAATCCAGCAGATCTTGACAGCGCATTGAGGTTAGCGCAGAACGAAGCACGAAGTTCTTTCGGGGATGATAGCGTTTTCATCGAGAAATACATCATTGCACCGAGACATATTGAATTTCAAATCCTTGCGGACGAGTACGGCAATGCCATACATCTCGGTGAAAGGGAATGTTCCATGCAACGGCGACATCAAAAAGTTATTGAAGAGACTCCATCCGTTATAATTGATAAAGATCTCAGAGATAAAATGGGTGAAGCAGCGCGAAACCTCGCAAAGGCAGCAGGATACACGAATGCAGGAACAGTGGAATTTATTGTTGACAGCGATAAGAATTTCTACTTTCTTGAAATGAACACCAGATTACAGGTGGAGCATCCCGTTACGGAAGTGCGAACTGGAATTGATCTTGTTAAAGAACAAATTTTAGTTGCGTCAGGTGAAAAACTTTCATATTCACAGGAAAGCGTAACCTTTAACGGCGCAGCGATTGAATGCAGAATTTGTGCGGAAGATCCCGATAATAATTTTATTCCTTCAACCGGAAAGATAAACTATCTCAGCAAAATATTAGGAAATGGTGTAAGAGAAGATACCGGAATTGAACACGGAGATGAAATATCAATTTATTATGACTCAATGATAGCAAAGTTAATCTGCTTCGGGAATACGAGGCCAGATGCAATCAATAAAATGAAAAGGACTTTATCCAATTACCAAATCTCAGGTGTTAAAACCAATATAAAATTTCTGTTGGAACTGTTAAATACCGATGCCTTTAAAAATGGTTGCTACAATACACAGTTCATTGAGAATGAGTTTATGAACAACAAGAAGAGTATATCTTCCGATGAAGATAATCTCTCAGCTGGAATTGTCGCTTCCGTTAACTTCAAACAGCGATTGAAAGGAGAAAAGAAATTACACATTACCGGCAAACGAAATCATACCGGCGGATGGAAATCTAAAAGATTTTTTGGTTCATAATGGAATCCAAATTTTACATATCGAAAGATAAAACCGCTATTGAAAATTTTACTGCTATTGTCAATAGCATGAACGATATCTCGGTAAACGGTAAAATATTGAAATACGAATTTAAAATTATTGCGGATGATATTATTTTCTTCCGGATAAATTCAAAGAACTTCACTGTAAAACTGGAACAAATCCAAAACAACATTTTCAGAATGTATGTGAATGACGAATTGATAGAGTTAAATTGTAAAACTGATACAGACAAACTGAAAGAAACTTTAGGCATTGGATCAAACTCTGACGATAAACAGTCTGAGATACGGTCGCCGATGCCTGGTGCAGTCGTCAAGATTAGTGTTTGCGAGGGCGACAGGGTTTTAAAAGGACAGACTGTAATGATACTTGAAGCGATGAAGATGGAAAATGAACTTAAAGCCCAGTCAGATTGTACGGTAAAAAAAATCCATGTAAAGGAAAAAGCAGCAGTTGAAAAAGGTCAATTGCTCATAGAACTATAAGATTAACTCATGGCATTTATACTCGCAATTGCATCATTGTTTGCGGCAACAATACCAATGATAATTTATCTGATTATCATCTGGTGGCTTGACAGAAACGAGCGTGAGCCGTTCTGGCTGGTTTCACTTACATTTTTTTGGGGCGCTACCGGGGCAATATTTCTCGCAATTATAGGGAGCTTGATATTTCAGATCCCGCTTAGCATTCTGATACTTTCTGTAGCAGATGATAATGCAGGTGAACTCGTTGGATTATCCGGAGCAGTGGTCACCGCACCACTGGTTGAAGAAGCTACAAAGGGAATTTTTCTCCTTTTGATTGCTATTTCAAAGAGATTTGACGGAGCAGTTGATGGCGTTGTATATGGCGGCGCTGTCGGATTAGGTTTCGGAATGACTGAAAACTTCATGTACTTTTTATCTTACGGAACTTCACCAGCATCATGGTTATACGTAGTAATAATCAGGACATTGTTCTCGGCTGTAATGCACTGTCTTGCAACTGCGACCCTTGGAGCATTTATCGGCTATGCAAAATTTAAACCCACGATTTTTAAATTAATTCTTGTGCCTGCTGGATATTTCATTGCTGTCTTTCTTCATTTCGCATGGAATATTAGCGTAAGTTTTGAATCTACTTCACTGTTAGGATTCGTATTCCTGATATTTTATTTTTTCGCCATATTCGCTGTGTTTCAACTGGCAATTTATTTTGAGGGTAAAAGTATACATCGGGAACTGGTTGATGAAGCGCAAACCGGTGTTATACCACATGACCATTTAAACTTTCTTCCGTTCGTAACGAAACGTAATAAACGGGGCTGGTTGCATCCCGCTATTAATCAAAAAGATTACGTTTCAACTTCTATCACTCTCGCATTGCGTAAGCATCAAATAAGGAATATCAGCATGTCTAAACAGTTAACCTATCAACGGGAAATTGACAACCTGAGATATCGTTTGCAAATGATGCTTTATAATGCCGGACTATATAAATCACAGGATCCGAATTGAGGGTTAAAATAATTTTATGGCTTGCTCTCCTTATCCCTGTAGGATGGATACTGGGGTTGCACGTAAACGATCCGGCACGCGTAATTCTCGTGATTGCAATGATATTTGCCCTTATTCCGGCTTTTCGAAAATATCTAATAAATCCGGTTAATTTTTCAAAGTTGCAGTCCCGTTTGATGATTGCTTTCATTATTGTTTATCCACTTATAATTTGTGCTCAACACTTTGTAAGAGTTCTAGCCGGTTCACAGGGAATTAACTTCGCATACCGGACACAGGTTATTGCAAATGTTACTCAAAAGGGTGGTTTGTATTCATCAATTCTACGCGAAGACTATTCGATTATAAATTGGTTAACTCATCATTTCAACCCTGTTTTATTTATTCCGGGTTTAATGGGATTTATTGGTATTCCTGCTTTTAGCTCACAAATATTTTCCCTCGCCTTAATCATTATATCAACCTGCTTCATTTTGTACAGAATTCTTAAACATCTTAATTACAAAAATGGAGCTTTATATCTACCAATAGTTTTTTTCCTTTCAATTTATTCAATAAGGCATCCTCTCACTTACGGTATTGAGGATGAATTCTTCGCACTCCCCGCAATTGCGCTCGCTTTTCTTTTTTTGTTCAAACAAAAATTTCTTTTGAGTTGTGTAAATATCGCGGCAACGTTCTTTGTTAAAGAGAGTTTTTTCCTATTAGGAATCTCCTGGGCTTTGATGGCTTTCATTCTATACAAAAAAGGATTATTAGGCATTAAGTCTAAAAATTTATATTACTCTTACGTTCTCGCAGGCTCAGGTTTAATGCTTTTTGTTCTTTATACATTCGGGCACGAATTAATCTTTGGTCAACCGTATGAACATTTCCATAAATCAAGTGGTTTATCATCATTCTTTAATATTGAAATGGTATCTGATAAACTTTATAATTTATTTCTACTTTTTCTACCATTTCTATTTCTCCCGTTTTATGATCGGAAATGTTTTTTATTGATGATTCCGGCATTACCGATAATAGTGATTATGTTCTATTCCGATTATATGTATAAGGCAACTGATTACTACGCCGTTGTTCCGAGTTTTGTAATCCTGATTTCTTGTATTTATTGTGTTCCGGAAAAAATCAGACAAATGACCTCATCCGCTGTTCCATTGATATCAATTATAATTCTCAGCATTGCATTTATATACGGAACATGGAAACCGTTAAAGATAATTTTTGAAGCTGATCCTTCCGGTTTCGTTAGTTACAGTGATATGGAGGAAGTTTCAACAAAATATTTAAAGAATGATTCAAATGCGCTCGTTTCTCTGTCTTTAGCTCCTCTTTCAACTATGATTGATAAACTATCCGTTATTGAAAATGAAAGTAAAATCAGTAACAGAGATTTTGATTTAGTAATAATCAGGTCATCCGATACGAGCGATTTAAAAAGTGATTTGCAGAATTTTACTATCGCTGTTGACACACTAGGACAGAATAGTAATATTTACGTTTACAAGAGCAGATATTGATGAAGCAGTTATTCAGGAAATATCGGACGAGTCCGTTTGCACAAAATGTTTCGGTATTGGCATCTGGCTCAATCGTAGCGCAGGTGATTTCAGTGTTGATCTCCCCTGTGCTATCCCGGATTTATTCACCGGAAGATTACGGGTTACTTGCAGTTTTCCTCTCCGTTCTGAATATGTTTGCAGTTGTTCTTTGCTTCAGATATGAACTTGCGATAGTTTTACCGAAAGATGAATCCGATGCTATTAATCTCGTTAAGCTTTGTCTGATGATAAGCTCGGGATTCGCATTGATTCTGCTAATACTCAGTTTTTCGTTTTCAACCGAAATTGCATCAATGCTTGGTAATGAGCGAATGAGTTTCTGGCTACCTTTTCTGGTATTGACAATTTTTATAACGGCGGTTTATAATACCTTTAATTATTTTCTTACACGCAATCAAAGGTACAAGTCAATCACGAAAGCAAAAGTAGTTCAGTCAATAGGACAGTCAGCTTTGAGCGTTGGAATAGGTGTATCGGGATATTCAAGCATTGGACTATTAATAAGTTCAATAGCAGGTCAGTTTATTGCCGCATCGGTTCTGATTTCCGTTGGGCTGAAAAAGATTTTTCATTTTAGGCGAAATGATTTTAAACAAATGGTATCATTAATAAAGCACTATAAAGAATTTCCGGCTATTAACCTTCCGCTAGCTATAATTGATATTTTCTCTCTGCAGGTTATTGTAATTTTAATCAGCAATTTTTTTTCCGATGAAATTACCGGATACTATTCTTTTGCTCTGAGACTACTTACAATTCCTTCTGTTTTAATCGGTGGCGCAATCGGACAGGTATTCTATCAACGGCTGAGTGATCTCGTAAATCAACGCGGTGAATATAAATCGTTTATACTACAAACCTGGCGAACGCTGCTGGCAGGTTCAATCGTCCCGTTGATCATAATTATAATTTTTGCGCCGGATTTATTCGCGTTTGTTTTCGGTGAGAACTGGCGTTACTCAGGTAATATCGCCTCTGTTTTATCCGTTATGTATTTCTTTATGTTTCTTACTGCACCTGTCAGCAGCATTTACCTCATTTTCAATCAACAGAAACTTGCTCTGATATTTACGTTCAATAGTTTTATTTACAGACCGCTGATTGTTTATCTCGGCTATTTGTACAACGATTTCATGCTTGGAATTATTTTACTTGTGATTTGTGAATCAGTGAATTTAGTATTACTATATTCTTTGTTATGGCGAAAAGTCCTAAACTATAAACATCCGTGAAGAAATCACTGTTGATAATCTCGACAACTAATCAGGATCGTGATCCGCGTGTAATTAGGCAAATTAATTTCCTGAAAGATGAATATGAGTTGTGGTGTTGCGGCTTGGAAAATTCAAGAGTTCCGAAGGACAGGTTTTTGCCAATTACAATAAATAAATCCGTTCTCTCCCGAATACCCGTTCTGATACTCAGGTTATTCAGGGCATACAGGATGCTTGAAAATTATATTACAAGATATAAGTTGAAAATAGATTGTCCTTCAGTCAAATTTGATTTCATTCTTGCAAATGATCTGGATTCTCTGCCTATCGCTTTCAAGCTTTTCAAAAGCAAAAATATTTATTGTGATTTCCATGAATATGCGCCGGCTGAGTTTGAAGATAAATTCAGTTGGAGATTACTCCACCGTGGATTCGCTATTCACCAGTGTAAAAGATATTTTCCTTTACTAAAGAATATCACTACAGTTTGCGAGGGTATTGCAACAGAATATCAGAAACATTTCAACAGGAAACCGGTTGTAATCACTAACGCAGCGACATATTCAAACCTTCAACCTATGAAACCTGCAGGCAGTAAAATACGGCTAATTCATCATGGCGTTGCAATAAGATCGCGCAGAATTGAACTGATGATTGAGGTAGCTAAGATGCTGGATGATAGGTTTAGTCTTGATTTAATGCTCATTCCGAACGACGAAAAATATTTTGATGAATTAAAATTACAAACAGAGAATAGTGGAAAGATTAATATGATCGAACCCGTCAGCTTCAATCAAATTATCCCGTTTTCGAATAAATACGATGCTGGAATTTTCATTTTACCGTTTACAAACTTTAATTATAAGTTCGCACTACCGAATAAGTTTTTCGAGTTTATCCAATCGCGATTAGCTATAATTACAGGTCCATCGCCGGAGATGGCTGATTTTATTAACCGCTATAAGCTTGGTTATGTTACGAAATCTTTTAAACCTTCCGAGATTGCTAAAGAAATTAATTCAATTACAAATGAACAAATCATTCAATGGAAAGCTAATTCCCATAACTCGGCAAGAGTTCTGGCATCGGAAGCAAACAAAACTATTTTGTTAAATCTCTTTAAAGAAATTTAGGCGATGTGCGGAATCTCCGGCATAGTTTCAAAAAATAATTCGGTTGATAGTTCGTTAATTATATTAATGAACGAAATAATTGCCCACCGCGGACCTGATGATGAGGGTTATTTATCCTACAATTCCGAAACTAAAGAAATTTCAAATTACAAACGGAAGGAAGATGTAATGTCTGAACACCGATGCAATCTGTATTTTGGACACCGTCGGCTTTCTATACTCGATCTGAGTGATTCTGCGCACCAACCATTTCACGATGATTCCGGCAGATACCACTTAATCTTTAACGGAGAAATTTACAACTACATCGAACTTCGGCAAATGCTACCTTCTGACAAATATGTATTCAGGTCTGAATCTGATACCGAAGTTTTGCTCTATTTATATATGGAGTACGGGAAGAATTGTCTCGATATGTTGAACGGAATGTGGGCATTTGTTATTCTGGATTCTGAACGTAATCTCATATTCGGTTCAAGGGATAGATTCGGCGTGAAACCGTTTTATTATTTTTTCGACGGTTCATATTTTTGCTTCGCTTCAGAAATTAAAGCATTGCTGAAACTACCGTATTTTCGTAAAGGGATAAACCCAATCGCAGCGTTTGATTACATTTCAACCGGTAGAGTTCAGGATAATTGCATAACAATGTTCAATAATATTTCCGAACTCCAACCATCTGGTTCTTTTACGCTTGATCTTTCAAATTTCAAGTTCATTAAAGAAAAATATTTCACTCTTTCATACATTGATAAATGGGAAAAATTTAGTTCGCAGAAGGCAAAAGAATATTCAGAAATTATCCGGAATAAAATTTTTAATGCTGTAAATATCCGTTTGCGATCGGATGTAAAAGTTGGTTCTTGCCTGAGTGGAGGGGTTGACAGTTCTGCGATCGTGTGTACGATAAATTCATTGCTAAATAAAAAAAGTATTTCTCAAATTGGCGAGCATCAAAAAGTATTCACTGCTTCGTTTCCGAATACCGATATTGATGAAACAATATGGGCGGGCATCGTAGCCGAATCCGCAAACGTTGAATGGCTCAAAACGATGCCAACTGCATACGAACTAATGGAGGATATTGAAAAACTTGTTTACATTCAGGATGTCCCCTTTGGTTCTACTACCATTTATACTCAATACCGTGTAATGAAGCTGGCATCGGAAAACGGAGTAAAAGTTCTTTTAGACGGGCAGGGGGGTGATGAACTTTTTACGGGTTACTCATATTTTCTACGACCGTATTACAACGAGATGATTCGTAATCTGGATTTCAGGTCTATATTAAATGAATATCGAAACATTGGGAACTCCCCTGTCAGCAGTCAAATATTATTGAGAACATTAACGATAAGTTTTGCAAAAATTTTTCTACCAACTAAATTAAAGCGCTTTTTATTGAGGAAAAAGGATCAGGAAATAAATTATTTGAACAATTTACTTTACAACCGGCATGTGATGCGACTCGGAATTTCAAAATTAAAAGAATTTTCAACTCTTAATAGTTCGCTCCACGACCAGTTCACATTTTCAAGTCTCGGGGAACTTTTAAAATATGAAGACAGGAATTCAATGCACTTTTCGATTGAAGCGCGTACACCGTTCGCCGATGATATTGACCTGATCCAATACGTTTTTAACATCCCCGCCTCTTACAAGATAAGAGATGGATGGACAAAATACCTCTTAAGAGAATCAATGAAAGGAATCATTCCGGATAAGATAAGGTTGCGGACCGATAAACTTGGTTTTGCTACGCCGGAATATTACTGGCTCAATACGCTTAAAGATAATTTCCGTGATTATTTTACGAACGATTTGAATGATTATTTTAAAATAGATGCAATTAAAACAGACTGGGACTCAATCTTCAATTCTCAGGAGCGATGCGGAATAACAAATTTTTGGCGATTCATAAACTTTGCAATTTGGAAGAAAGTCTATGGCGTTTAATAAATCTGCGGTACTCATTTCATTTCATCTCTGGAAATCTAAGCGGAAAGCGGGTTTTCACAAGATTGCGGAATCGCTAATGGGTCTCGGTTACCATGTTACGTTCGTTACCGGTTCGGCAAGTTTCCTATCTTACATAAAGGGAGACTACAGGACACCATTGATTAAAACTGCACCAAAAAATAAACTGGTAAAAGTTAATGATAAACTCTCAACATTCGTCGCGTTCAATACTCTGCACCCGGTAAATATGAGAAATTCGATCCTGAATAATTATTCATCGTTGATTTTTAGAAATTATCGGGACTTGTTGCTTCCTTTCACTGATTTAATTAATGCAATTGGCAAAAGCGAACTGATTATCTTTGAGAGTTTCCCCGGATTACTCTGGTTTGATTCGCTCATGTCAATTAACCCGGATGCGAAATTTATTTACAGGGTATCCGACGACATTGAGTTTCAAAATCAACCCCCGTTTATCATTCAACACGAAAAGGAAATTGCCGGAAAATTTGATCTCGTATCAGTGCCATCAAAATTTATCTTTAATAAATTTAGAGCGAATAAAAATACCCGCCTCCACTTTCACGGAATTGACAAGAACAAGTTTGATGAAACCAATATGAATCCTTATTCACAAAATAATAATTTCGTGTTCACTGGAAATTCCTATTTCGATTTTAATTTTTTGCGTACAGCCTCCGGTGTATATCCTGAGATTAAGTTTCATATAATTGGCGGTATCAATCGAGAGGTTTTATCGGATAACATTATCTACTACAGTGAAAGGAACTTTAACGATACAATACCATTTGTAAAGTTTGCAGACGCCGGATTACATACCCTTGAATATTCAAAAGGTGCAGAATCTTTTTCTGATAGTTTGAAGGTAATGCAATATACTTATTGCAGGTTACCAATAATATCTCCCGGATTTATAAGGAGTGACCGGGATAATTTTATTTATTATGAATACAGGAATGAGAAAAGTATAATACAGGCGATTGATTCAGCGTTACACTTTAATCGAGAAAGCATTGATACGAGTAATTTGCTTAGTTGGGACGATTTAACAATGAAATTAATTACAGAATGAACCTGATAAATTCTGATATAAAAAATATCCTTGTAATAAAAATGTGCTGCCTCGGTGATGTAGTTCAAATCCTGCCTGCAGTTAATATTATAAAACAGAATTTTCCGGATGCAAAAATTACATTGCTCGCTGATAAATGGGTAGAGCCATTAAAAGTACACCTCACCGATTTCGATGATTTCATCGTAGTTAACAATACCTTTTCCCGAAACCTTTTCCAGAAAGCTTCGACAGCAATCTGGCTTATAAATAAGCTAATCAAAAGGAAATTCGATTTTGCACTCATAGGTCACCGGAACAATGCTTTCGGTTGTCTTACTTATCTTGCCGGAATAAAGTACCGCCTTGGGTTCAGTGAGACAAAGCACGTGAACATAGCTTCCGGTTTCGACGACAAAACTCACGAGGCGCAACGATATCTTTCAATACTTGCTTCGTGCGGTTTAAATACGGATAATTTTGAGGTAGGAATTAAAGCCACTGTCTCGAAAGCAGTAATGAGAAACCGGATTGGGATTCCGTTGGGAAATTCTGTTATTGGCATTTTCCCGTTTGGCGGAATAAACCCCGGAATGGATATGAGATTGAAACGATGGGAATTGGAGAAATTTAAAACTGTCGGCTATACAATTGTAAAAAAATTTCCCGACTATTCCGTAATCTTCTTTGAAGGTAAATATGAAGATGAAAAATATCAGGACAAGTTTTTTCAACCAGGTTTTTTTAAAATTAACATCGGTATAAATGAAATCAATGCGTGTGATAAATTCATAGGAAACGACACAGGTTCTTTGCATATTGCAAATGCGCTTGGAATTAAAACTATCGGTATTTTCGGGCCAACTGATCCGGATGTGTTCGGTCCGCTTAATACTGGTAATTTTTTCCCGTTGGTTCATAAAATAAACTGTTCACCATGCTTCAATCACACTATTGCAGTGAGCCGGACTAATAGAAAATACTGGCAAGGAAATAAATTTTTATGCCATGAAAAACATCACCGATGTATTAAAGATTTGGATGTTGATAAATTATTCGAAATTTTATAACATTTAATAACATGATCTATGGTATTTTCGGTGGTTCATTTAATCCGCCACATGTAGCACATTACATTGCGGCGCGGGATGTCTTTGAACAAACCAACGTTGACAAGATAATCGTAATACCTTCCTCAATCTCACCATTAAAAGACAATGAAAGTTTACCGGATCCGATTCACAGGTTTGAAATGTGTAAGAAAACTTTTACCGATGTGATTTTTTCTGTATCCAACATCGAATCTAAGCATGCAGGAAAGGTTACATATACTATAAATACAATAAGGGAATTGGCAAACTCCCATGCCGGCAACAAACTAAAGCTCATAATCGGTGCCGACCAATATAACCAATTCAGAAAGTGGCACGAGTACAAACAAATTTTAGAGCTCGCAAAACTTGTTGTGATGAACCGGGGCGGGGTTAAAATGCATCCCCGAAAATCATCTGAAATCATCCCCGCTGATTTCGTAAAAGTAACAAATATTGAACTTTCTTCAACTCAGATTAGACAAAGGATTAAAGAGCGTAAAAGTGTAAGATATCTTGTCAGCCCGCAGGTAGAAAATTACATTAATAAAAATAATTTGTATAGGAGATAATAATGGAAGAAAATAATCAAAACATCCGTCAATCGGAACACACACCAGATGCGCTTTTACCGAAGATGTCAGCCGGAGATATTATTTCAGGAGTTTTATCTTCACCCGGGGAGACTTATAGTGAGATGGCAATTTCAAGACCGGCTAACTATTGGTTAATTCCTATTCTGATAGTATTAATTCTAAATGGAATAAGCATTTTCTTATCTTTTCAAAATCCTGAATTAATTCAAAAAAAAATGGATGAATCGCTTGAAAAGACTAGAACAAAACTCGAAGAACAAATCAAGTCAGGCGAAATCACAAGAGAGCAGGCTGATCAGGCGCTCGAAATGCAGAAAAAATTCACTAACCCCGAAAGCATTTTGTTTAAAATTACGAGTTATGCAAGTTCAACCATTTTTGTAATTGCAGTTTTCTTCGTTCTGTCATTAGCTCTGTTCATCGGCATGAAAATCTTTAAATCTGATATGTCTTTCCAAAATATACTGAATGTCGTTGGAAGTGCTTCGATTATTACCGCAATCGGTGGAATTGTTTCAATTGCAATTTCATTAATGCTCGGTGAAATTAAAACTATTAGTCCGGCTTTATTGATAAATAAAAGCTCTGCAGGTGATATTGGTTACAGTATTCTTTCAAGCATAGATGCTTTTACCATTTGGGCTTATGTTGTAATTTCGATTGGTTTGGTTAAAATCGGGAATATTTCCACCGGGAAATCTTATGGATTGGTTTTCGGTTTATGGATTGTATGGTTGATTTTTGTAGCTCTATTCACTGTAGTATTTGGCAGTATGTTCTGATTTGTATCAACACGTTAAAAAATTGTGCAAACGGAAACAGCAATACTGAATTTAATCTCAGTACTGAACTTTCCAGGAGACGATGTTATCGTATAGTCATTTTTTGAAAACAATAATTTTACAAGCGTAAGAAGTGAACAACCCTGAACTGATACCGAAACTCAGGCACCATCAGGTTCAACGGAACTACGTCGCCATTTGGTATTCTGTCGTAATTCATTTCTTTGTAATAATCTTTCTGGTTAATTACTCAAATATTGACATCCGCAACATTTTTACACGCGCTAAAGAAAATCTCATTGAAATTATCGAATACTATAAACCGGACAGCATAGAGGATTTGGAAATAAATGAAGTATTTACCGAACGAAAAATTATTACATCTTAATTTTCACACACACCTTGAGTTATATCAAATAATTTTGTAGTTTGCAATAAAAAGGGGGATCATCATGCGTACCTTAAAGGAGTTAATCGCTGATCAGAGGTTATATTTTGTAAAGCCGGACATGACAGTACTTCAGGCTGCAACCTATATGGATATCCACAACATTGGCGCGCTTCCGGTCATCAGCGAAAAAAACAATTTGTCAGGCATAATATCCGAACGAGACATTATCAGGCGGTGCGTTGTAAAAAGCCTCGATATGTCTCAAACAAAGGTTGGAGATATAATGACAAAAACCGTCATTGTAGTTGAATCTCATGATACTCCCGATTACGGATTGAAAATAATGAAACAGGAGAACATCCGTCACCTGCCGGTCAGGGAAGGTACTGAGCTTCTCGGAATGGTTTCAATGAGGGATTTACTCGTTGATATATTGAATGAAAAAGAAGAGAAAATTGAAATGCTGAATTTTTACATTCAGTACTCGGGTTAAAAAATTGAATTTATTGCCTGACTTTATTGTTACATTCTAAAAATACCCCAATTACATTTCGATGGATTTAGTGTCAATCAAAACGATAGCAGGATTAAAGGAATCCGGGTACAATGTCTTGTCCGTAAAAGACGAAATAAGGTCAAACCTGATTTCAAAAATCAACGATAAAGAGGAAATATTCAGAGATATTATCGGATATAATGAGACAGTAATTCCTGCAATTCAAAACGCTCTCCTTGCCCGGCATGATTTCATATTACTTGGTTTACGCGGACAGGCGAAAACCCGCATTGCTCGGTTACTCCCCGAACTTCTCGATGAATTCATCCCAATTATAAAAGGATCTGAGATTAACGATAACCCCTTCAACCCGATTTCGAAGTATGCGGTTGATATGGTGAATGAAATGGGCGATGAGACCGAAATTGAATGGATACATCGTTCGCAACGTTACGGTGAAAAGCTTGCAACTCCCGATGTTAATATCGCAGATTTAATCGGTGATATTGATCCTATCAAAGCTGCAAACCAACGCCTACACTACTCACATGAGGGAGCTATACACTTTGGGATTATTCCGAGAACTAACCGCGGCATATTCGTGATAAACGAATTGCCAGATCTTCAACCGAGAATACAGGTAGGGTTGTTAAACATACTTCAGGAAAAAGATATTCAGATTCGCGGCTTTAATATCAGAATCCCGCTTGATGTTTTAATCGTGTTCACTGCAAATCCGGAAGATTATACAAATCGCGGGAATATAATCACACCGCTAAAAGACAGAATAGATTCACAGATAATTACTCATTATCCGCGCAAACTTGAAGACGGGATATCGATAACGGAGTCAGAGTCTTGGGTAAACAGAAACGATAAATCAAAAGTAATCATTCCCCACTATTTCAAGGAGATCATCGAGATGTCAGCATTTCAGGCGAGACAAAGTGAATATGTGGATCAGAAATCGGGGGTTAGCGCCCGATTGACAATTTCCTCAATTGAAAACCTCATCAGTAACGCCGAGAGGAGGGCTTTGATAAACCGGAGCAACATTGTAATGCCGAGAATTTCGGATCTCAATTCAATTATCCCTGGCATCACCGGTAAAATCGAACTCGTATTCGAAGGAGAACAGGAAGGCGCGGTTAAAGTCGCTAAAGCAATAATATCAAAATCCGTTCGGGAGGTTTATAAAAAGTATTTCCCGGACCCGCTGAAAAAACGAAAACAAAATGAATCAAGACTTCGTGATGAATACAGCGACATTGTAGAATGGTTTCAGGATGGTGGAACGATTACATTATCCGATTCAATGAAGTTCGAAGATTACTATCGAGAACTTTGTAAAGTAAACGGTTTGAAAAAGTTTGTAAGTAGTTATCAAAACTATTACGAATCGGATCTTGAACTTGCATCGCTGATGGAATTTGTTCTTGACGGGCTTCACCAAAATTCAAAAATAGCCAAAGATGAGCTCGAATCGGTTACTTCATATAAAGATATGGTCGGAAGTATGTTCAGATCAGGTTCAGGATTTGATGATATCGAAGAAGAGTTTTTCAAATAAATTTAAATTAAGGAGTTAAAAATGGAAGTTGACATTGACATTTCCCGCGAACAGAGGGAACAGATTTGCAAAAACCTATCGGTTCTTCTGGCGGATTCATATATGCTATATTTAAAAACCCAGAACTTTCACTGGAATGTTAAAGGGCCACGGTTTTATGAGCTCCACAAAATGTTTGAAGAACAATATACCGCTCTGGCAACCGCAATAGACGAGATCGCGGAAAGAATCACGACTCTTGGCGCCAAAGCGCCGGGTTCATTCATGGAATTCTCAGAATTGTCCAACATAAAAGAATCAAAAGAATCATTATCAGCTGATGAAATGATAAAGGTACTTGCAATTGACAACGAAGGTGTAGCAAAAGTTGCTAAAAGCGGAATCACTATTGCTTCCGAGGCCGGTGATGACCCGACAGTTGATTTGCTTACTCAACGGGCGCAGATTCACGAAAAAACTTCATGGATGCTCAGGTCAAGCCAGGCTTGAGTTTTAAGCACTTATGTTAAATTTCTAATTTACACCCGAAAGTGAGTTTTAACCTTTCGGGTTTTTTACGTTTCCGGGTTTATTATTTTCGTTTAATTGGATTTTTAATTATTTATTTACGTTTTTTCTTAGTTTGCTTATTTCTGTTCGTACCTTTTAAGATATTTCTCCATAAGAATCTTCTCTTTCTCTTCTATATTTGTCAAAAAAATTTTTTTATGGGAGAGACTACAAATCAAAAAATCACCGTAATCACAGACAATGGTGAAATCGAAATTGAATTAGACACATCGGTATTCAATATGTTAAGTGAGGTCATAAAATCGGAAATCCGGCGGCAAGATTTAAGAAAAGGAAAACCCGAGATAATTACTTCGCAGGAGTTAAATTTACAGATAAGGTGGTTAAATCAGGTTTCAAAGTAAGCGATACTTGACCCGACCCAGGATTTATCTTTATTGAAATCCACACCCATCATTTTTCCTTTGCTTAATCTTACGAGATTATTCAACGGAATGTAATCCCCGTTAAAGTAAACCATCAGTATCCGGAGTTCTGCTTTGGCGGGGATATCCGGTGTTTGTATCAACGGTTCGTAGTTTACTTTTTTCTGGAGAATATAGTTTTCTTTATCCGTTATTGCTTTAAGTTCATCGAGAATTATATCATATTTCACTCCTGATCCTGCAAATGAAAATAACGGCTTGAGTATGTAGTTTTCCAAATCATTGGGAATTTCTGTAACCTGATGTAAAAATTTTGTTTCCGGAACATAAACTCCGGAAAGGAACGGTAACGCATACTTACTTATTTTGAAAAACCAATTTGGATGTGCAACAAATCGTACATCGAGATCGTCCTGAAACTTAAAGTCGTATTTGATATCCGGTCGTTTCAACAGTTCATCAAAAATTACCCGATTGTAAATTCGCTCAATTGGTGTAAGCTTTCCGCTTTTCTGGTAATACAATTTATTGCCCTGTTTGACAATATCCGAAATGCAGACTGATTGAATCCCGATATATTTTTCGGTACACAGGAAATCAATAAATGTTTTCTGCTTTTCCGGTTCTATCTCAAGCAATATAACATTTTCCGGATCTGCGCCACCAATAATTACATCATTTAAAATTTTAAAATATTCGTCGTAATCTATTCCATCGAACAAACTCCTGCAATTTTCAGGTATATTGAAAAATTCCCTGAACTTTTGATCCAGCAGTACCTGATAAAAATACAGTGACGCGAATCCTTGAAGCTCAATCAGCTTAGGTATAAACTCTCCGCTTTCATCTTTGCAAATTGCAAAATCCAACGAGAGCACATCTGCATATGGTACTTCATTCGGGACTTTTAAATTTTCCGGAACCGCTTTATCAATTTTCGACAGGAAAGTTTCCGATTTAATTTGTGAAGTTATATTACTGATTGCTAAATTAACTTTCGCTTTCAGGTCTTTATCAATAAAAAAGGGAGTTTCACTTACCCTGAATTCAATATTAATCCCGAACTCATCATTAAGCGACTTCACAAACTTTTCGTATTTTTCAACTGTAAATTCCGAATTGTAACTGTTCCGAATGGATTTTATCATAATTATTAAAGTATGTTTAGCCCGTAATGGGTTTCCTGTACGATGAAGTCTGTAACTTTTTTCAAATCGCCGGTTTCTTCAAAAACTTTCAGTTGTCTCTCGGCTCCGGTACCATCTTCAAGAATTTTAAAAATATAACTTATCTCTTCGCGGCTATCAAGTTCATCAACAACATCATCAATAAACTCGAGCAATTCGTGTGCAAGACTGATAAACGGAACTTCTTCTGTTTTACCGAAGTCAATCAATTTCCCTTCAATGCCGTATCTTGATGCCCTGAACTTATTTTCCGCAATCAATGCCCTGCGGTAAATTCTAAATCCCAGATTTTGTTTTATAAGTTTATGAAGTTTGACAACAACCGCTTGTATGAGCGCCGCAAGCGCAATGGTTTCATCAATCCTCATTGTAACATCACATACACGGAATTCGAGCGTTTCAAAAAACGGGTGTAGCCTGATATCCCACCAGATTTTTTTTGCGTTATCTATGCAGTTTGTTTTTATCAGAGTGTTGACAAAGTTATCGTATTCAGCAACACTGCTGAAATAGTCAGGAATTCCGGTACGCGGAAATTTATCAAATACTTTAACCCTGTACGATTTAAATCCGGTATTTCTTCCCAGCCAAAACGGTGAATTTGTAGAAAGTGCAAAAATATGAGGGATAAAATATCGCGCTGCATTCATGATATGAATTCCGACATCACGGTTATCAATCCCGACGTGAACGTGAAGACCAAAAATTAAATTCGCCCGGGCCGCTTCCTGCATCTCATTAACAATCTCGTGATACCTCGGATGGTCTGTTATTTCCTGATCGCGCCAATGTGAAAACGGATGCGTTCCGGAAGCTGCAATTCTCATATCATTCTCAATTGCAAGGTTTGCAAGATCTCTTCTCATTTGGGTAACCTGCTTTCGCGCATCTTTTATATCAGTACAAATCTGAGTTCCAACTTCAACCACAGATTTATGCATTTCAGGTTTGAGCTCTTGACCGGGCTTTTTTGATGCGACGTCAAAAATTGAGTTTACGTGCGTATGTAATTCCCTCGTTTCAGGGTGAACCAACTGAAATTCTTCTTCTATCCCTAAAGTATAAAGTTTTTTGGGGCTCATAAAAAATATTTATTTTGTCTTAACCCCAAAATTCCTTGCGGGCTCACGAAAGGATTATATCGGGATAAAATTTGTTGATTAATAAAAATCACTGAACTTAAGAATTATTATTTGAAGAAAATTCCTTCACAAAACTCCCCCACGTAAGATTGTTTTGACCGTCTCTGTGTGCTTTCGCTCGCCTGACAGCCATATTTGCTGCGGCTTCAACTACCCAGTTGAAGTTTTCCTCGCCTACTGATGTCTTCTCTGCATCGGGAGCGGGATTACAAAAATCTATAGCGTAAGGAATACCATCACGAACTGCAAATTCAACTGTGTTGAAGTCATATCCTAACGCATTATTTAATTTGAGTACATCAGAGTGAATCCTTTCAAGCAACTCCCTCGGTATATGGTTAAACTCTGCAACGTATCTCAAATGGTGCGGATTTCTTGGCTCATATGGCATTATCTTCACATCCTTCCTGTCAATACAGTAACATCTGAAATACGCATCAAATTTAATCTCTTCCTGAAGCATCATAACGAGATCGCCTGTTTCAGAATATGCTTTGAAGAAGGATTCTGAATCGTTAAGTTGATATACGTTTTTCCAACCACCACCGGAAAATGGTTTAAAATATGCAGGCCACCCGATATATTCAAAAATATCTTCCCATGCAAGCGGGAATGCAAGGTTCCTGAACGATTCTGTTGTGGTGTCTTTCGGATGCTCGTTTGAAGGAAGCAATACAGTTTTCGGAACTGCGACTCCTATCTTTGTTGCAAGTGCATTATTAAAAAACTTGTCGTCCGCACTCCACCAGAAAGGATTATTTAAAACGGCAGTCCCTGAAATCGCAGCATTTTTTAGATAACCGCGATAAAATGGAACGTCCTGTGATATTCTGTCAATTATAACAGCATATTCGTCTGACTGTCCCTGTAATACCTTATCAATTTTTACGAACTCCGCTACAATATCTCTAATACCTTCATCAGCGAGCTTTTGATTTACGCGTTCAACAAATGCTGGCGGAAAGGTGTTTTCCATCCCGAAAAGTATTCCTATCTTTTTCATGAATAACTGGGTTTTTAATGTAGTTTATTTAAAGATACAAATTTAAGAAAATCGAAGTGGATTTAATATGTTAATGTATATCTGAATCTTTGATTAATTAATTTTCATTTCACAAAACCGATTCTAACTTTCCCACTGTCATTGAATCAATAGCAGAAACCAGAAATCCAGGGAGAATACAATTTTTCGTTCTAATGATGTTATCAGGTTCTTCAAGGTGTTGCAACATTTCATAATATGCATTTTCATTGAATTCATTAATGACCTGTTGTTTTCGTTCAGGTTGTCTGAAGTGGTAAATCATACTTGATGGATCCGCCTCAGGATGGAATTGTGTACCAACTATTTCATCGGATATTCTTATTGCCATAAGCGCGCGATTTTCCGGAAAATCCGGGCGCTCCCGTTCGATTGCAAGAATTTCCGCACCGGTTTTATCTAACACTTCCGAATCGGGGTTCAGCACCTGCCACTCCCTGAAATCAGCAGCGTAAAACGGATTTGCAAGATTACATAATAACGGATCGCTTAAACCAGACTCAGTTTTGTAAATCGGAAAAATTCCGAATGCACGACGTTCTCTTTTTACTATCTCAGCAAGCTTAAAATATCTCACCATCATCTGAAATGAATGACATATAAAAAATATATATTTCTTTCTGTTGGCGGGATTCTCATTGTTTGCTACCAACTTATCGAGCAGTTTAAAATAAGATGCCTCCCATGGCATCCCTACGCCTTCAAATGGGCTGCCGGGACCACCAGAGGAAATGTAAATATCGTAACTCTGATCCGGTGCATCATTTTTGTATCTCACTTCATATATATCGTAACATATCTTTACCCTGTCATATTTTCCATCTGTTTCTTTGAGTATATCCTGAATACAGCGCATACCCTGATTTTCTTCATTATTGTATAAATCAAGGATCGCAATACGTATATTAGTTTGTTCCAATTTTTCCTTTATTTGATTTATAAATTGAACAATATTTCATTTATTGATAGATTAAGTTTAAGATGACAACAAGAAGAATCCTCGCTATCTCAAGTAATGATGAGCTGATTTCATTCATCAAAATTAAAGCGTTAACGCTTACCAAACTAAATCACCAGATAACGGTTGAATTCATTTCCGAAGTTGACGATTTAGTTCAAAAGTCGTCAGAAGAGAATTCTGCAATGGTAATAATTGACCTTGCTTTCATTCATGCGCTTGATGCAATCGTTGCTATCAGAAGTAACAGTTCATCGACGACAATGAAAATAATCGGAATATCTCCTGTCGAATTTTCAAAAGAACAAAAATCAAAAATATTCAAATCCGGTTGCGACAGTATAATGACTCTACTCGAGTTTCACACAGCAATCGATAATATTTTCAAATATTAACTTTCCCTCCAACTCAGATAATAATTCTCATCGTTGAACGCCTTTGCCCAATTTGTCAATTTCAACGGGTTGAATGTATCCATCATTACTGCTGTTTCAAGAGTTTCTTTTTTCCCAAGTGCTGCTTCAACTGTACCCGGATGCGGTCCGTGAGGAATGCCATCAGGATGTAAACTTATTGAGGCATACTCAACACCTTTTCGCGAACTGAAATTTCCATCAACGTAGTACAACATCTCATCTGCGTCTATATTGCTGTGATTGTACGGTATCGGGACTGCAAGAGGGTGATAATCAAGCAATCTCGGACAAAAAGAACATATTACAAATCCCGGACCGTCAAACGTCTGATGAACAGTAGGAGGCATATGTACCTTTCCGGTGATTGGCATAAAATCCTCAATATTGAAAATCCACGGATACCAATAACCATCCCAACCGATAACATCAAACGGGTGAAATGAATAATGTACGGAAATCATTTGCATACCTTTCTTGACTTTAACTATAAAATCTCCTTTCTCGTCAATAGTCAGGAGTTTGTCCGGTACCTTGATATCGCGTTCACAATAGGGTGAATGTTCCAGGAACTGACCGAATTCATTCCTGTACCTTTTCGGAACAGTTATCGGACCAAAAGCTTCGAATATAAGTAATCGTGCTGGTTTTACTGAAGTGAATTTTGATATTGTACCCCTAGGAATTACAATGTAATCACCTTCCCGATATTTCAGAACTCCAAGTTGAGATTGCAATTCACCTTCGCCTTCGTGGACAAAAACAACTTCATCACAAGATGCATTTTTATAGAAGTAATCCATTTCATTTGCAGGCCGGCAAACACTCATCAAGACTTCGTTATTGTACATTATTACTTTTCGTCCGGTAACAAAATCGCCGTCCCGCTCTAATCCTTTCGTTTTGAAATGATAGGGTCGAAGCGTGGCGGAATCCCATTCATGAATTTTAAATGTTACAACTTCATTGTCAATTCCCTCGATTTTCGCAGGTGAATTAATGTGATAGCTATTTGTAAGAATGCTATCGAAACCAATTGTTGATATCAGTTCTTCCTTGTAAAGTGAACCATCAGATTTTTTAAATTGGGTATGTCTTTTCTGTGGGATTGATCCCAGTTTATGATAGTAAGTCATTTTTAGAAATTAAATTTTTCAATCTGTAAAACCTTTTTCCGTAAGCCATCTTTCAGCGTCTATTGCTGCCATGCATCCGGTACCGGCAGCGGTAATTGCCTGACGATAAACCGAATCCTGAGCATCGCCACATGCGAAAACGCCTTCAATATTTGTATATGTATTCTCTTTCCTTGTTTTAATGTACCCGACATCGTCCATTTCGATTTGCCCTTTGAATATTGCCGTATTAGGTTCATGTCCTATCGCAATGAAAATTCCTTCCACATCCATTTCAGTAATGTCGCCGGTTTTAACGTTTTTTAACCTTGCACCTGAAACAGATTTATTTCCATTCTCCTCTTTTCCGATAACTTCTTCCAGAACCGTATTTGTTACAATTTTAATTTTCGGATTCTTCTGAACTCTCTCAAGCATTATCTTTGAAGCCCGAAATTCTTCCCGTCTGTGGATAACGGTTACCTCGCTAGCATGTTTGGTTAAGTAGTCAGCTTCTTCCATTGCAGTATCGCCGCCACCGATGACAAGTACCCGTTGATTTTTAAAGAAAAACCCATCGCAGGTTGCGCAAGCTGAAACTCCGTATCCCATAAACTTCGATTCAGACGGTAAGCCCAATAATTTCGCCGATGCACCTGTCGAAATAATCAATGCATCGCAGGTGTATATCTGTCCATCGTCAGAGTGCAAAGTGAATGGGTGTTTATCAAGTTCGACTTTGTTAATGTACCGATACACAGATTTTGCGCCAAATCTGTGTACTTGTTTCCGCATAATCTCCATCAACTCCGGTCCCATAATTCCATGTTCAAAACCGGGATAATTTTCAACTTCCGTTGTTATCATCAATTGTCCCCCGGGTTGATTACCTTCAAAAAGAACAGGTGCTAAATTTGCCCGTGCCGTGTAAAGCGCTGCAGTGAAACCCGCAGGTCCCGAGCCGATTATAATTACTCTGTGGTGATTTACTGTGTTATTCATTTATGAATATTGTTCTATTTTTAATTTAATATTGTTGTTATCCGGAGCAAGCTCTAATGCCCGCTTCCAATATTGTATCGCTTTATCTATCTCGTTTTTTGCCTGATACACATCTCCGAGGTGATCGTTTACCACCGAGTTATCCGGGCTTACTTCAAGGGATTGGCTAATGTATTTTAATGCGAGATCAAACTGTGCAAGTTTATAATATATCCATCCTAAAGTATCCAGAAAAGACGAATTCCGTGGCTCGAATTCAATGGACTTTTTTGACATTTGAAGTGCATACTCGAGCCGTTCGTTTCGTTCCGATAAATTGTAAGCATAGTTATTGAGTAATGTAGGATTATCCGGCTCTATTTTTAAACCTGCTTCGTAAAGTTCATTTGACTTCTCGTAATTACCCGTCCTGTTATAAGCAATGGCAAGAGAAGAAATAATAGCAATATCGTCAGATTTCAATTTGAATGCTTTCTCAAGATATTCTATGGATGTTCTCACGTCACCCGAGCTTTGTAATGAAATACCGAGTAACATCAGAGCCTGTTCATTATCGGGCGAGAGTTCAACCGCTCTTCTCAATACCCTGTTAGCATCATTAAATTTGTTTTGTTCATAATAAACGTAACCGATTTGCAGATAAGCTTCCGTCAAGGTATCGGCAACTGATAGCGCTTTTTCAAACTTTGCTGGAAAACTTTCAAAATCCTTTCTTACAATATCAATAGCACCGAGATAATAATAAGAAATCCATTTCTCAGGAAAGGTATTAACAAGATATTTGAAAATGTTTTCAGCGATTTGGATTGATGAGGTATCCTGCCGGATTAAATTGTAATACAATTGCCCTACTTCCAGCTTTTGCTGATAACTTAACGAATCATAGCCGAGCAATTTTGCGTATCCATCAAATCCACTTTCAATCTGACCACTATAAAAAAGCGATTTAACTAACTCCGTCTGCAGTTCTTTATCCTGTGGATTCAGAACAGCAAGTTCCTCGTAAATTTTCTTTGCTTCTTCCGGCATTTTCAGCATCGTATATAAAGCCGCAAGTTGCTCCCTTACTTCACGATCATAAGGATCAATTTTTAAAACTGCTTTTAATACTTCTATACTCTTGTCGTATTCCTTTGCGTTATAGTAAATAGAATACATTCTCCTCAGGATATCGTAATCATATCCGATGTTATCAATAATTTTCTCATAAATAATAATTGCTTTTGCAGGTAAATCCAATTGTTGATAAATCCGCGCCAATGCGTACAATCCGTAGGTGTAATCATTTTTCTGTGCAATGATTGATTCATAAATTTCCGATGCCTTCTGATAGTTACCAAGGGCGATATACACATTACCTTTATGTTCCAGATACTCAAGATTATCCGGCTTTTTTTTCAACGCGTCATTGATATAATTGAAAGACTCATCGAATTTATCAATTTCGTAATATAATTTTGAAATGGCGAAAAGTATTCCAGGTGAATCATCGTATCGCAACGCGGTTTTATAATTTTCCAGTGCCTGATAGTAATTTAACTGCAACTCTTTGATTTTCCCTTCAATGAAGAAGTAAACAGCTTTTTCACTATCTGATAATTCTTCCTGATTTTGAGAAAAAAGCGGAGTTGATAGAAACTGGAGAGAAAAAACTATTACGAGAAAAATCTTCATAAAGTTTATAAAATAAAATTCATGTTTCCAATATACAACGCAGATTTAGTTACTGAAATGTTATATTAATTTTCATTAAATTTACACTCGTAGTTTAAAACGAATTATATCCAATAAAATTTCGCAATATCCATGGAATGGAAATTAGAGTTGATTCTCTTTGTACTGCTGTCGGTAATGGCAGTATTCTCCGCAATAATGATGGTTACACGCAGGAGTCCGATAAACAGTGCAATTTTCCTCATTATTAATTTTTTTGCCTCTGCAGGTATATATTTATTGCTTCAGGCACAGTTTATCGCAGTGATTCAAGTGTTGGTGTATATGGGAGCAATTATGGTTCTGGTAATTTTTGTCATTATGTTATTGAACCTGCAGGACGAGAGCAAACTTTCCGAACAGTTCAGTTACAAGAAACTAACTTCTTTGTTGTTGTCAGTACTTTTATTTTGCCTGCTTGGATTCAGTGTTTTTTTCGGGTTCAGCGGGAAATTTACTTCGATTAGCGGAGAAGCAGAAAAACTCGGTACGGCTGAATCCCTTGGGAAGGAGCTCGTACTTGCTTATTCTGTTCCTTTTGAGATCGCTGGATTATTATTGCTTGCTGCTGTTGTCGGTGCTGTAGTGCTCGCAAAAAAATTTTTCGATTAATTAATAATCTCAAACCCTGTATATTTTCTTAAAACTTCGGGAACGTTGATGCTATGGTCCGGGTTTTGATTGGCTTCAACAAGCGCTACCATTAACCGTGATGTAGCAAGACCAGAACCATTTAATGCATGAAGCAAACCCGTCCTCGATTTTCCTTCAGTTTGATCTTTCCGGTATCTGATTTTTGCCCGTCGTGTCTGAAAGTCAGTACAATTACTTACAGAAGAGGCTTCGAGCCAATTCTCCTCACCTTCAGCCCAGACTTCTATGTCGTAACATTTGGCGGCAGCAAATCCAAGGTCTCCCGTGCATAATTCTAATACTCTGTACCTTATTTTCAATGCTTCGAGAATTCCACAAGCATGGTTAAGCATATTTTCAAGTTCAAGATAAGATTCTTCCGGTTTGCAAAAACTGACAAGTTCTACTTTATTGAATTGATGTACTCTCAGAAACCCCCTTGTATCTTTTCCATAACTTCCGGCTTCCCGCCTGAAACATGAAGTGAATCCGCAATACTTAACAGGCAACGCTTCATGATTAATGATTTCATCACGGTGAATGTTCAATATCGTTACTTCAGCGGTTGGAATTGCAAAAAGATCATCCTGTCCAATGTAGTACATATCTTCTTCAAACTTCGGAACTTTTTCAGCGGCTTCCATTGAAGTACGGTTGGCAAGTATGGGTGTATAGACTTCCGTATAACCGTTTTTCTGTGTATGAGTATCAAGCATAAAATTAATAAGTGCCCGCTCAAGTATAGCTCCTTTACCTTTGTAAAGCGGGAAACCGCTACCGGTAATTTTTGCTCCCCGTTCAAAATCAAATATATTGTTTTGTTTACCGAGCTCAAGGTGATCAACCGGCTCAAAATCAAAACTTCGCGCTTCACCCCACTCCCGGATTACTATATTGTCATCGGCTGTTTTACCGGCCGGTACCGTTTCGTGAGGCAGGTTTGGAATTGTCTGTAGTTCAGTTTCAATTACATCATCAAAATGTTTTATCCTTTCATCGATTGACTTAATCTCTTCACTGACTGATTTCATCTTTGCAATTGCATCTGAGGCATCAAGTTTATTGCGTTTCATCAATGCAATTTCATCTGAAACTTTATTTTTTGTTTCTTTTAACTTTTCTGATTGTTTTAAAAGCGCAAGTCGCTCTGAATCTGCACTTTCAATTCTTTGAATTGCTGTACCATCTTCACCTCGAAGTTGTAATTTCTCTTTTACAAATTCAGGGTTCTCTCTGATGAGTTTAATGTCGAGCATACTGTGAAATTAAATTACAATAAATCCTGATAGTGATTACACAAAAAGTATTTTAATAATTTCTACTCTTTTTTGATTCGTAAAAAAACAAATTTAATACCCCATTTGACTTTTCAGAAACCTGAGACCCTCCAGCGAATCCATGAAATTTAATCCAAGTTCAGATTTTGCTTTTAGCGTTATTAATCCGGAATTCAAAGGTCTTGCTGCAGGTTGGTTTAATTCATTTGTTTTGATTGGAAAGACAAGGCTTTCATCAAATCCGAAAACTTCGCACAACTTAAGCGTAAAATCAAAACGACTTAGAATATCTTCACCAGCCATATTGTAAATACCATTTTTGTCGTTTTCAATTAACTTCAATGTTCCGAATGCAAGGTCGTCCACAATTGTCGCATTACCAATTTGGTCCGTTACAATGTTTACAGGCTGACCGCTCTCAAGTTTATAAATCAGCCAAATGGCAAAATTCTGTTTGTTACTCAGACCAAGTCCATATAACACCATTGTCCTGATTATGATGTAATCAATTCCGCTCGCTATTAGAGCGTTCTCACTTGCAAGTTTTGATCTTCCGTAAAAGTTAATCGGATTCGGGGTGTCAATCTCCGTATATGGACCGGATTTTCCGTCAAAAACATAGTCGGTTGAATAATGAACAATCTTTGCATTTACCTGTCTTGCGGCAATGATTAAGTTTTTAACTGCATCAACATTCAGCCGCCAGCAAATTTCACGATCTGTTTCGCACTGGTCAACGTTGGTCATTGCGGCGGCGTTTATTACAACTGACGGCTTAACTTCTGCTATAAAGTTTTTTACCTGCTCTTTATTGGTAATATCAAGTTGATAATACTGTTGACCATAATTTAAAGCAGGGGAATTTTCAACCGAAGTCTGAATAAGTGAATAATCAGATTCACGGTTAAAAATTGAAACTATATTTTGTCCGAGAAATCCATTTGCACCGGTTAAAAGAACAGTGTTCATTATTCACCTCAGTTTGTATAAATCATCAATACCTTCGAGCGATGTTGCGAATGAAGCTGTCCGGTTTGCAAAATGAAGGCTCTTTTTTATATCGTTATTTTTCGAGTAGTCGTAAGTAAATGATGCTGCGAAAATATCACCGCAACCTGTTGAGTCCACGAAATGCGGATTCTCAATTGCGCTCAAATCTATTTTATCGAGGTCAACAAAACTTTGCCCTCCAAAAGTTTTATCCCTTTTTGTGTAACATGATACACCGTTGATCCCCCGGGTTATTACGAATGCTTTTACATCTTTGCCGGATTTTATTAAGACTTCGTCAACTATCTCATATTCATTATCAATTTCCCTGTCGAGTGTTTTTACTTCAAATTCATTCATTTGGATGACGTCTGCACTCGTACACCATTTCTTCCAGTTTTCAAGATTTGTATGCACTCTGGTTCCGTCCGGGCAGGTTTTCATAACAAGGTTGTGAATATCAATGTAAATAAATCCGCTGAAACTTTCCCGTAACTTTTCCATTGTATCAAAGTTAATATCAACACCTGAAACCATATTAACAAGAACTGCATCAGTTTCTGGTAGCGCTGATTCGATGAGTTTGTAGTCTATCGCGTAAGTCGGTTCAGTTGAAGTTTCAAAACGTGCTTTTTTGTCAGTGTTGTATAAACTATAATCAAGATAAACTTTTCTTGTTGAATGTACTACTTTACTGATAAATTGTCTGTCAATATTCGGATACTTGGAAAGAATCCGGGTAATATTCTCGTATTCATCTTCGCCAAGGTTCATTACCGGAACGACTACATCGTTTGTACTTGATATCACAGACAGCGCAATAACGGAGTACAGAATTCCACCATAGCTATGGATTATTTCACCGTTTATTTTGTGAATAACATCAACACAAGGTTCACCGATTACTAAGTACCTCATTTAAAGTGAATCTTAAAATAGGTTGAATTTAAAAAAAAGAAATTACTTAAATGCATTTTTGAGTTGTTCACGTGAAAACTTTCTGGCATCATTACCGCCGAAGTTTACGGAGATAGTACCCTGATGAGTAATGCCAAGGTCTTGATGATTATATATTGCGTAATCAAGTTGGATTAGATCATATTTTATACCGATACCACCGGTGAAAGAAGCAGGTTGAGAACCAACACCTGCTCTGAGATCAATATAATCATAAAGCGAATATTCCAGCCCGGCTCTGATTGAAAGAGGATATCTAACATCCTTTTCTGCTTCGAGAGATAAACTTAAATCTTCGCGCGGAATAATATTAAAGCCGGTTCTGAAAACCTGAGCAATTTTCTCTTCAGAATCTGCGATGCGTGATCCGGTAATATTTCTTCCAAAAAATCCCCACCTGAGAAATTCTGTCAAATATGCCATAGCACCGAGATCAACACCGAAGGTTGTCGCTGAATTATAATTTTTAATATTGAGATTATAAACGTTGAGATTTACACCATAAAAAATTCTGTTTTTAAAATCTCTGCCATAGGATACAATAATATTATTTTCCCGGTACAACTCAAATCCATATGTTTTCAATCCGAGCCCAAATGTACCGAATGAAGTGGGTTCAGCATAAACGAGCGCACCGGTTGCGAGTTCTGACAATCCGAACGGCGCAGGGCTGTAAAATACTCCAAGTTCCCTGTATTTTAACTGACCAAGACCGGATGGATTGTAAAATATACTGAATGCATCATTTCCTACAGAAGTGAATGCGCCGTTCAATCCAACTGACCTCGCACCTATATCCGTATTCTCAAACTGAGCTAATAACGGAGTGGTAAAAATTGCTAATATTAAAAAGATGAACTTGTACAATTTTCGGTGAGTTAATGTTATATGTATTGAAAGTGTATTTTAAGAATTTCAAATTAGACCAAAACTAAACAATAAAGTTTCTAAATGCAAAATAAAATCAAGGCAACTTTAATTATACTCGTTTGGCTGTTTTTTGTCTCAACAATTAAGGCTCAGGATCTGCAGGTCGAAGTTATCGTAAACGATGAGAACCTGACTACCGAATTCAAACAACGGTTAACGAACTTCAAGCAGAATGTTGAAGACTATCTAAACGGAAACAAGTGGCATGAGAAATCTATACCCCCGGTAAAAGCAACTTTCAATTTCAATTTCAGATCCGCTTCGGGATTAGACAGATATGACGCACAACTTTTTGTAATTGCTCAACGTGAGATTTACAGAACTGATAAGCGAGATCCGATTGTTTATACCACAACTTTTAAATTTCTTGATGACAGGGTTTCTTTCAACTATAACCAGAATATTCAATTTATTAAAAATGATGTAATATTCGATTCGTTCCTGAGCTTGCTTGATTACTATGCATATATGATCATGGGTTACGACGAAGACTCATATTTCCCGAGGGGCGGAAATGTATATTTTCAAAAGGCGCTTCAGATTTGTAATAAACCAAAGTCGGACAACAGGGGATGGACGGAAACCGGAGGTGGTACCAGGCCTTCAAGATTACAACTTGCGCAGGAGCTACTCAATCCTAGATTTGACGATTACAGGCGGGGATTTTTTGAATACCACTGGATGGGACTTGATTCACTCGGGATCAACAGAACTAATGCATACAACAATATACTTCGGGCATTGACAAGGATTAGTAACGTCAAAAAGCGCGAGGTAAAATCTTTTAATCCCGATATTTTCTTCGATGCAAAAGCAGAAGAGATAGCGACGACGTTTCTCGATTACGGTGATAATTCCATTTTCAATAAACTAATCGAACTCGACCCTGCACATCAAAGAATTTACGAACAAATCCGGGATTCCCGATAGCTTTTCAGAACGGAAATATTACCGGGATTAATAACGAGGCTAATATCCAAAAAAATAATTTAAGGGGCGCTCCGACTTTTATAAAGTCTATGAATTTATACTGCCCGGCTCCATAAATCATCAAGTTGGTCTGATAACCAATCGGGGTCATGAAACTTGAAGAAGCACCGAAAATAACCGCCAGTAAAAGTGGTCGCGGATCAACCCCGATTGAATTGGCCGATACAATGGCAATTGGCGCTACCAATATTGCAGTTGCGCTGTTTGACATTGCTTCGGTTAACACAGCAGTAAGAAGATAAAACGTGGAAATGAGAACAAACGGGCTAACCCCGCCGAGCAAATTTATCAGGTTTTCTGAAATGAAAACCGCTGCTCCACTCTTTTCAAGCGCCTCACCCATTGACAAAGCTCCTGCAAGTAAAAAAATTACTTTCCAATCAATCGATTTGTATGCTTCATCAGACGTTATCACTCCGGTTAATACAAGCAGTAATGCTCCGGTTACAGCTGCCATAACAATCGGTATAATACCGGTTGTAATACATAAAACTAATCCGATTGAAATTACCACAGCCGGGATGATTTTTTCTTTTCGGAAAGGTTGATTTTCAATTTCCTTGAGAACTACAAAGTCGTTTGTATTTGAAAGGTTCTCAATATCGTTCAACCCCATTTCAATTAACAATGAATCTCCTGCCCGCAATCTAATATCTCCAAGGTTATTGTAATAGATTCTGCCACCGTGTGCAATTGCAATTGCAATTCCGCCATAATTGTTCCTAAAATCAGAACTCTTCAGCGTTTTCCCGATTAAATCGGAATCCTGTGAAATAACCGCTTCAACCAAAAGAGTATCTTTATCGGCAAAATCATCGTCACTTATCTTTTCAAGCGAACGTAATGCAATTCCCTCGCGATCTTTAAGGTTTTTTATTTTTTCAATATTACCTTTGACTTTCAGAATATCGTTAGCACGTAATACAAAATCAGCTTTCGGTATCATAAACTTTTGGCTACCTCGGTTAACTTCGAGAATTGTGACTTCTAAATCTTTAATTAGTGAAGATTCAGAAATTTTATGATCAACTGACTTTGAATCTTCTTTTATCCTTATTTCAGTTATAAAATCCCTTATCATGAACGTTGAGCTTAAGTCTTGCTTCTGCCGCCTGTTGGGAATCATTTTAATACCAATCGTTAAAAGATAAACTGAACCGATGATAAACAATATTACACCTAAAAAACTGAACTCAAACATCCTGAATCCTGTCAATCCATGTGATATAGCAATTGAGTTTATTAATATATTTGTAGAGGTACCGATGAGTGTGCAAACGCCACCGAACAGAGATGCGAATGAAATCGGAATTAACAATTTACTCGCGCTTATATTGAGCTTTTTAGAAACACCAAGCATAATCGGAATAAAAATCGCTACAATCGGTGTATTGTTTATAAAAGCTGAGAGAATTCCTACCGTAAGTATTGTCATTAAAATTCCTGTTGTAAAATTTACACGGAAGAAACCTGTTACCTTGTTGCCGATAATGTTTACAATACCGGTTTTAAACATTGCCGCACTTACTACAAAAAGCGATGCAACGGTAATCGTAGCTTCATTGCTGAACCCCGCCAGCCCTTCCAACGGTTCAAGAATTCCGGATATTACAAGAAAACACATTACAAGAATTGCAACTATATCAACAGAAATCTTTTCGGTCGCAAACAGAATTACTGCTACGATGACCACTGTTATTACGATAGCAATTTCAAACGTCATAATTTAAATTTCACAAACTTTCTCAAATATAATGAAATTGACGTTTATATCATTACTAACAATATTTCTCTCTACTATTAATTCAAATGCGCAAACTACCGATCTACAGATTCTAATTAATAATGCAAAAGATGGTGATACTATTTTTTTAGATGATGGAGTTTATTCGGTAATCCCTTCAGATTACATTGAAAATGAATGTGGCAACTGCAGGAAACATGAGACTATAGTTTACGGGACAAAGGGTTTCCTTGTAGAGAACAAGTCTTTACACATTATCGGAACATCACCGGAAAAAGTAGTCATTATCACAAATGCGGGATACGGACTTTTATTTCTGAACAGTAAAAATTCAACTATCAGCAATGTAACTATTACGGGAGGTGTGAGGGATACTTCAGGAGATGCAACCAACGGTGGCATTGTTTTGAAATATTCACATGTGTTAATTGAGAATTGTGTAATATCGAATGATACTGTAAGATTTGCTAACGATCCCGTTGTTGGAATATGCGGTATAGTCATCCGCGAAGGAAGTTTCGCATTGATCAGGAACAATATTATAGTTCGCAACACTTGGGATGGAATCGCATTGTATCGCGGGGCAAATGCAGTAATTGAAGACAACATTATTCAAACCGGCAGAGGTGCGGGTATCGGTGTTACATGGAATGCAAATGCTCTTATTGTCCGAAATAAAGTATCAGGATTCTGGAAAGGAATCGGAACGTTCGGGAATTCCAAAGCTGAAGTTTATAATAACGCAGTTTTTGATAACCTCGGCTGGGGAATTGTAATTAGCGGTAACTCGGAAATGCAACTTATTAACAATGTAATAACGCGTAACGGCAACTGCGGAGTTGCTCCCTGGACAAGCGACAGCGCTCATGTTAAGGCGGTAATAGTAAATAACATTATAACATTAAACGGGTGGAGGGATGAGTGGGTTTGCCCTCAAGTCGGCTATTGGATGAACGCACCCGGTTCCGATATAACGTTCAAATACAATAACGTTTGGGGGAATTATCACGGTGAATACCGAAATACCGATAACCTGACGGGAGAGAGCGGGAATATTTCCGTTGACCCACTTTTCAATAGCGATTACGATTTCGGCCTTCAGTTAAATTCAAAAATGAAATATTCGGGAGATCCCAACATTAAAAATATGGACAACTCGAGAAGTAACATCGGACTGACCGGAGGGTTATATGCGAAGTAAATTAAATTAACTTCTCGTAAATTTCTTTTATTAAACTTTTATCGGTTAATACTTGAAGGACATCACCGGAGTGTAAAATTGTTTCACCTTTGGGCAATAAAAATTCTTCATCACGGCAAACCAATACTATCAGCGCATTTTCAGGTAGCCGGAGATCAACGAGCTTCTTACCGTCTATTGAACTATTGAATGGAATTATAAACTCCTCAAGGACACGGTCAGTTTTTCTTAATGGCTCGAATTCAATCGGAGATTTTATCTGTTGCACTTCTTTCTCCGCTAATCCGAGATATGTTGCGACTTTCGGGATTGACCAACCCTGTATCACAACAGAAGTGATAACAATAAAAAAGACCATGTTGAAAATCATATTCGCGTTCTCGATTCCCGCTACCAAAGGAAACGTTCCTAGAATAATCGGGATTGATCCTCTTAGCCCGACCCAGGAGATAAAGACTTTCTCCTTAAAGTTAAATTTGGAAAATACCATAGTAAGAAAAACACTTGCAGGACGTGCAATTAAAATAAGGAATGCCGATACGATCAAACCTGTTCCAATCACCGGTATTAATTGAGACGGAAATGCGAGCAATCCTAAAACTACAAACATACAAATCTGAGATAACCATGCAAGGCCGTCAAAAAACCTCAGTGATGAACGTTTGTGAATGAATTCATACTTTCCAAGTATTAATCCCGAAATGTAAACCGCCAGGTAACCACTACCACCTAATGTGGAAGCCAGGCTGAACACAAGAAATGTACTCGCCAATAAAAAGACCGGATAAAACCCATCGTAAATAAATTTATGTCGGTTTATAAACTGAACCAAAATCAATCCCGAAGCAAAACCCAAACCAAAGCCTATTGACATTTGCTTTACGAAAAGTAACAGGATTGACCCAATACCGGAATCCGGCGAGGTTATTATCTGAATCGTTCCAATGGTCAGAAAAATTGCCATTGGATCATTACTTCCTGATTCTACCTGAAGCAACGGACTTAAACCACCTTTAATTTTGATTCGTTGACTTTCAAGAATTGAGAAAACTGCCGCTGCGTCGGTAGATGAAATTATCGATCCGATCAAAAGACAAGTCAACAGATCGAACTCCAAAACGAAATACATAAAAGCCGCTGCAAAAATTGCAGTAAGAAACACTCCTGCAGTTGATAAAACTATCGCATTGGTAATCTGATTTTTTACCGATTGCCATTTCGTATTTAATCCACCTGAAAAGAGAATTATAACAAGAGCAATAACACCAACGTTTTGCGACAACCTGTAATCATCAAAGTAAATATTCCCCAAACCTTCTGATCCGGCTATCATACCAACGGCGAGAAATATTAACAAAGTTGGTGTACCTAAGTTATAAGTATATCTTGAAATCACTATACTGAGAATTATCAGCACAGCGATTATCAGCAATATATATTCTAATAACAACAATCGTTATATTTATATAAAATTTAAATGGAACTGTTTAACAAAGAATACGAATTTGTAAATATAACGGGAGAAAAACTTTTCTCCAATATCAGGTTCATCAAAAATAACAAAAAAAAACCACTTGTGATTTTTGCTCATGGTTTTAAAGGCTTCAAAGATTGGGGTGGATTCCCATATATGCTTGAAACACTTGCCAGAGCCGAGCTTGTTTCAGCAGCATTTAATTTCTCCCATAACGGGACAGGAGACACAAATGATACAATGTCAGACTTCACACGCCTCGATATGTTCGCAAAGAACACTTTTTCAATTGAGCTCAGCGACTTAAACTCTTTTATTGGTTCACTGATACAAATCAGCGATGAAATAGAAGCGGATACGGGTAATATAACGCTTATCGGACATTCGCGGGGAGGAGGCACCGTAATACTACAAGCTGCAACAGACAAACGAATAAAGAAACTCATAACACTTGCATCAGTAAGTAACTTTGACAGATACAGTGAAAATCATAAATCACTCTGGAAAGAAAAAGGATACTTTGAGGTATTGAATACCCGGACAAATCAATTAATGAGAATTAATGTATCATTGCTCGAAGACATTGAAAATAACCGCGACAGACTTGATATTGAAAAGGCAGCGGAAAATATAAATATTCCGTGGTTAATAATTCACGGTTCAGAAGATCTTGCAGTAGATGTTTCGGACGCAGAGAATTTAAAATCCCTAAACAATCGCAATTCAACTCGTCTTGAAATTTTTAAAAATACAGGTCATACCTTCGGAGTTGTACATCCGTTCAACGGTTCAAATAATACATTTGACGAAGTAATTCAGTTAATGATAAATTTCATTACGGGAACTGAACTTTAATGATACCGGAATCAACCATAGTCCTGATTATACTGATAACGTCTGTTATCCTTTTTGTAACGGAATTAATCAGAATTGATGTGACGGCAATATTGATAATTGTATCGCTTGGGCTCTTTGGTATATTAACTCCATCTGAAGCATTTTCAGGGTTCAGCAGCGAGGCTGTTCTGGCGGTAATGGGAATATTAATATTCGGGATTGCATTCGAGCGAACCGGAGCAGGTGAAATTATTTCAAAAATATTCGGCGGAAATCAAAAAAAATCCCTGACCTTTCTTCTGGTAACAATAATTTTATCATCAGCAACTCTATCAACGATGATGAATAATGTGGTCGTTGTTGCGATTTTACTGCCATCGGTAATCAAAGCTTCAGCAGTTTCAAAAATTCCGCCATCAAAATTATTGATTCCACTTGCCTTCGGAAGCAGCTTCGGAGGAATGTTGACTCTCATAGGAACACCGCCAAATTTGGTCGTAAGCTCACAGTTGATGCAGGCAGGATTAAACGGATTTAATATGTTTTCATTTTTCCCGATCGGGATATTAATCACATTATCCGGTTTGATTTTCTTTCTGACTGTTGGTAAGCGTTTGCTACCGAATCACCCGACAAGGTCAATAACTAATTCACATCCTACAGGTGCTGAACTTGTCGAACTTTATAAAATTGAAAATTCACTTTATGAAACTAACATCACCAAAGATTGTCAACTCGCAGGCCGCACAATCGCTCAGGCAACTTTGGGCAGACAGTACGGAATTAATATCATTGCTGTGATTGGATCTAATGGTATAAAGATTAATCCAAACCCGGAATACATTTTAGGCGTCGGCGACAAACTCATTATTACAGGCGATATAGAATCCCTTCATCAGGCGGCGCAGGACTTTAACATCGGAATAAAATCAAACTCAAAATTTTCTCTAAAAGAATTTGGTTATGGGGAAGTAACTCACATTGAGGCAGTAATTTCTCCAAGATCTGACCTTGAAGGGAAAACGCTTCGTAATGCTAAGTTCAGAGACCGGTTCGGGCTAAATGTAATTGCAATCTGGCGAGGCGGAGTTACTATAAGCTCAGGGGTTGGAAATCAGGAACTTCAAACTGGTGATGCGTTATTGATTCAAGGTTTACCGGAGAAATTAAATTTATTGAAAGATTCAGAGGATTTAATTTTACTCGGCGAACCACCGTTAAATAAATCCAACGGCAAATCTTTACTTTCAATAGCGCTTTTTTTTATCAGCATACTCCCGGCAATAATAGGAATAATACCAATCTCCGTTGCTGCACTTGGCGGTGCACTTTTACTTATACTGACAAAATGTATTTCAATCGAACAGGTGTATAAAAATTTGCAATGGAAAATAATATTCCTTATGGCAGGAGTAATTCCACTTGGAATTGCTTTACAACAAACCGGTGCAGCCGAACTTATTTCGGATTTACTATTGAAACCATTTCCAGAAAATAAGCCTGTAATTATGCTTTCGGTAATCTTTCTGCTGACAGTATTAATTTGTATAACAACTTCAAATAATACTGCCGCACTAATCATGGCTCCGATCGGTTTCTCGAAAGCCCTCTCAGCCGGACTTGACCCGGCAATTGTTATGCTTGCTGTAGCTTTTGCTTCTTCAACTTCGTTTATGACACCGGTTGCACATCAATCTAATTTGTTGGTTATGGGTGCCGGCAGTTATACTAAAAGTGATTACTTAAGAATCGGTATTCCTCTGACTATAATATCAGGAATAATCGTAATAGCAATGTTGTCATGGATGATTTAACATAAATATATCAATTTTTAATTTAAGGTTTACAAATTTTAATAAAGATAAATGCACGGAAATAACACCGTTGTGAACTTGAATAATTTTCAGTAGGTTTACATTTACTTAGTACTTTTGAAAAGTTATTCAATCTGGCAATAACTTTTATTTCATACATGCACTATAACTTTTCCTTAAGTGAACATATTTTTCAAAATTAAATCAGATTAAAAATGAAAAAATTACTTTACAGTTCGATTCCGATTTTATTATTAACGATACTTTCGGTAACCAATTTTAGTTGTTCGGCAATTACTACCATCTCGAACTTGCAAAGGCTTCAGTTTAAGCTTGGTGACGTACACAACTTCAATATCGCCGGTGTTAAACTGAGTAACGCAAGAAACCTTAGTGACTTAAACCTACTTGATGCAGGAAAACTTACGGCTGCTTTCGCTTCAGAGAAATTACCGGTTTCATTTACTCTTGATGTTCTTGCTAAAAATCCGAACACGCCCGGTGGGTATGAAAACACAACTTCTGCACTAACTAGACTCGGGTGGAGGTTATTGATAGACAACAAGGAAGTTTTAGATGGTGTAGTTAACAGCGAAGTAACCATCCCCGGGACTGGACAACATGCCGTAATTCCAATAAATGTAGCATTCGATCTTTGGCCGTTTTTCAATAACATGGGATACGAGGGAATTATAAATCTTGCTCTGGCACTTGGTGGTGTAAACGGTAGCTCATCACGTTTAACCCTAAAAGCAACTCCGTCAATGCAAATATTCGGAGTCATGGTCCCGGCAGGCGAAATTACAATTGTTGATTCACAGTTCAATTAAATAAAAAAACCCGTTCAGTTAATTTGAACGGGTCCCCCTTTTAGTTTTGCTCCGGTGAAGTATAAACATTCACTTTAAACTATTTACCGAATACTAATTCAGCCGATTGCTGTAGGGGAAGGATTCGAACCTTCACGGAGCGGTTAGCCTGAACAGATTTATCCCGAACTCTCCACCCTCGAGACCGGAGGGTATGTCTGCCTGTTTCACCACCCTACAAAGTTACGCTAAATTATAACATCTCGAGGATTATTACAATATTTTTATTGGACTACATTAATTTTTACAATTTTGTTAAATTTCCTAAAAATATTTTTTAATTATTGTAATCAATAACCGAAATGAAGAAGGATAATTGCGAAATTGATAATCTGGATCTTGAGATAATTTCCTGCTTTATGAAAAATGCCGCATTGCCGTACACTGAAGTTGCAAAACAACTCATTGTATCCGGCGGTACCATTCACGTCAGAATGAAAAAATTGTATGATGCGGGAATTATCAAAGGTTCACAACTTGTTTTAGATTACTCCAAGCTCGGTTACGATATCGGTGCGTTTGTAGGTATCTATCTTGAAAAGGGGTCAATGTATAAATATGTTGCAAAAGAGTTAGCTAAAATTCCGGAAATTGTTGAGATAAACTATACTACCGGTGCGTATAGCATGTTCGTTAAACTAGTAAGCAAAAATACTCACAACCTTAGAGAAGTCCTGAATGAAAAAATACAATCAATAAAAGGTATAGAGCGGACAGAAACGTTTATTGCATTAGAGCAAAGTTTGAGTCGGCAACCGGAGCTAAAACCAACAAAAAAGAAAAAATAGCCGTAAACATTTTTTACTATTTAAAACACCAAAGGAAACAATCACAAAATGGATGAAGGAAGAAATATTGGTAAAATTTTCCTAAAGTTCATGCTGATCATTGTATCTTCCTTCATTTTCCAGGGTTTGTTGTTGAGATTAGTAGTTCATCCCGCGAAATCATCAATCACGGTTGGTGAAGTTTTCTATCCGATGTTATTGTTCTTTATAACCGCCAGCGTGTATTTTTTCATTTCTTACTATAAACCCAAATTTGATCTTACAATATTAATTATTGCACTGATTCTAAACTTCGGGTTCACCGCAATTATTTATCTGTTGACACGGTAAGCTTAAAATTCAGCGATAAATTTTATTTATACTCAACTGAACATTGGCTATGCGTATATATCTAAAATCCGATTCCCATGTTCTTTCAAACTCGAATCCTGCTTGACAGGCTTTACCCTGATTTGATCTACTGATACAGACTTTTGAATGTTCATGATTTCATGCTCAAATTAGAATTTAAAATTTTGCGATAATTCTCATTGAGGGTACGATTTTATTTTTGTAATATTAAACCTGACTTAACATTCATATCCAAAATCAAATTAGCTTGACGAAATTTTTAAACCTCTCCGTGCTTTTTATTACATTTACTTTAGCGTGTATTCATTTTAAATGTACTTCAGGGAGTAAACAATTAATCAAAGGCGACTACACGGTGGTTAAAGATGAGTTCACGATTGTGATGGAAGATGGTATTGTACTTGATGCCTTAAGCTATATACCGAAAGACTTGAAAAAACCAAATGGATTGCCGGCAATTATATACTGTCATGGTTTTGGTTTATCAAAAGATTCTGACGATGCTTCTTTGAAAGATCAAGCGGAGTTCGGATATGCTACTTTCTCATATAGCATGAGAGGACAGGGTAAATCGGGCGGAGTATCCGATATTATTACCCGTAGAGATGCGCAGGATTTAATTAATGTTGTAAATTACGTGAAAAGTCTTCCGGGGATTAATGACGATCGGGTTTGTATCGCAGGCGGTTCACAAGGGGGGATTGTACCGTTTATGGCAGTTGCAATGGGTATGGATGTAAGATGTCTGATTACGGACCTGGCAACACCTGACTTTGCATCAAGCTGGATTGAGAATAACTCAATTAAACTAACCCTGCTTTGGACACTTAGTTATGATAATACCAAAGTTCGTTATTCCGATAATGCTTTGAAATTTAAAGAATGGATTTTATCGGGAAACGCTTACAATTACCAGCAATTGTTTGAAGAGTTCAGAACGAATCGAGATTTTACAGAGATAATAGGCAACATTAAAATTCCTATGCTGATCTCCAACGCCTGGCAGGACAAGTTTTTTAATACGACAGGCGTTATTGATAACCTCGGCAAATTTGGCGTATTTAATAAACTATATTTTGGGACAATGATTGGTCATGGTTCAGAGGTATCACAGGAGGAGTTGAGATACCGTCGAAAATTAACCGATGAATGGTTACGGGTATGGCTTGATGATATTGACGGGAATACAATTAACACCAACCTGTGTACTTATGTTTCAAGTTCCTTCCCGGTAAACGATAATAACTGGACATGGAAACGGAACTATTCAGATGCTTATCCGTTCGAAGAAATTGAAAATTTAAAATTCTATCTACACCCGGGAGGCAGGCTGGCATTTACTCCTAACGAGTCATCAATAGATACTTTAAGTTTTATTAACGAGGTTTCGACTTCATTAACACTTCAACAAGCGGTTAACCTTGAATTCACCGGAAACGAATTCAGTTCGAAGTTTCACCGGTCTGAGATTATTTTTTTCTCTGATCCCTTTGTTGAGGATTATACGATGCTCGGAGCGCCTGTTGTGGATTTGTATTATTCGTCATCCGCAAGTTCAATGTGTCAGTTTAATTTACAATTCTATGAAGTTGACAAATACGGCAACAACAAATTAATCACACGTGCAAATTACACTGATATTTTCGCAACCCCTTATTCACACAGAAATATTACTTTTAAAGGTCAGGCACACTCGCATATCTTTAAGAAAGGAAACCGGCTGAAAGTTATCGTAACCAATCTTGATAACACCAACGGAGATATATTTCTTCGAACCAATCCGTTTGTATTACCTGTATTGGAATCAGCACGGAATTACATTTTTATGAACACATCACAAACTTCGACCTCGGTAATATTACCGATATTGAAACGCTGATCAATACATTTTGTAATATTCTTGAAGTGATCTCACGGACAAATCACCGGATTTTATTCTTGCAATGCCTTCGACAGCCGAACTTGCAGCGGAGAGTGTCGTAATAAATGGGATTTTGTACTGAACCGCAGCCCAACCAATTGCATATTCATCAAACCTTGACTCCTCACCGAGCGGAGTATTAATCACAAAATTTATTTCTTTATTTTTAATCAAATCTACAACGTTCGGACGACCTTCGTTAACTTTATAAACTGGTTCGTTGAATATATTATTTTCGAGCAACCATTTTGAGGTTCCACGGGTTGCAACAATACCAAAACCAAGTTTTTCGAATTTCGAAATGATTTCAAGAGCCTTTTGTTTTTTATCGTTATTGTTCAGGCTAATGAATACATTTCCGGTAACAGGTAACGGATTACCCGTAGATTCCTGAGCTTTCGCCATTGCTGCACCGAAGGTCTTGGCAACCCCCATCACTTCTCCGGTTGATCGCATTTCAGGACCAAGAAACATTTTCGCCCTTGGGAATTTCTGAAACGGAAAAACACTTTCCTTAATTCCGATGTAAGTCAGCTTATCAAATTCCTTCAGTTTGAAAATTTTTAATTTTTTACCGGCAATAACTTTTGCAGCAATCGTTGCCAAAGGAATTCCCGTTGTCTTGCTTACAAATGGTACTGTCCTTGAAGCTCTGGGATTAGCCTCAATTACGTAAACTACGTTATCTTTGATTGCAAACTGAATATTAATTAATCCTATTACTTTTAAACCCAATGCGATTTTTTTTGTATATGATTTAATTCTTCTAAGGTTTCCCGACGTAAGAGATACTGGTGGTAGTATTGAAGTACTGTCGCCTGAGTGAATCCCTGCTTCTTCTATGTGTTGCATGATTCCGCCAATATAAACATCTTTTCCGTCACACACTGCATCAACATCAATTTCTCTCGCCTCCTCAAGAAACTTATCTATTAAGACAGGATGCTTCTCGGAATACTGGGAAGCTTCAATAAAAAATTCCTTTAACGTTTCATCATTGTAAACTATTTGCATTGCTCGGCCACCAAGAACGTATGATGGTCTTACTAAAACAGGATACCCTATTCTTCTGGCAATCTTTAATGCGCTTTTTAAACTTTTAACAGTTCCGTATTCAGGTTTTGGAATCCCAAGGTTGTCAAGTAATTTTCCGAACTTTTTCCTATCCTCTGCAACATCTATGTTTGCAGAAGATGTACCCAGGATTTTCAATCCGTTTTTTTCAAGCTCCTTTGAAATTTTCAACGGTGTTTGTCCACCAAAGCTGACTATTACCCCCTTAACGTTTTTTTCATACTTTAAAATATTCAGTACATCCTCGGCTGTCAAAGGTTCAAAATATAGCTTGTCCGTCGTGTCGTAATCAGTTGAAACAGTCTCCGGGTTGCAGTTGACCATTATAGTTTCAAAACCTTCTTCCCTTAAGGCTTTTACGCACCTTACACAACAATAATCAAATTCTATTCCCTGCCCAATACGATTTGGACCGCCACCTAAAATTATCACCTTTGGTTTATCAGAAGATTCAATTTCATTAAACTTTTCATACGTTGAATAATGGTATGGCGTACTTGCCTCAAACTCAGCAGCACAAGTATCAACAGTTTTAAATACCGGGTAAATTTTATGCTTTCTCCTGAATGAACGAACTCGTTGTTCAGTTGTATTTAGTATGTGAGCAATCTGTTTATCAGAAAATCCCAAGCGCTTTGCTTTCAGTAAAATCTCAGGTGTGAGGTTTTTCATATGGTTTGTAGAGGAAGATTTGGATACAAATATAACAAATCTGATTTTTTATATATTGTGAGAAAAGAAATGTAGTTTGCTATGTAAAATTCTGAATATTAATCTTTACCTTCGAAAAAATTTTAACAGCGCTTATGAATCTTCTCAAATCAAGGAAACTCTGAAATCATTAGCAGTGTCTTAATATTTTTCTTACAGTTTACGGTAAACAGGAAAGGGAATAATAATTCGGTTTTTTTTGCGGAGTATGTGAATTGTGGTAACCAGATTTAATGAAAATTCCCGTTAATTTCTGGCGAAAGTGATTTTCGAAAAAATTTGGAATTCATTTGAGGAGAATCAAACTAATTTACCGATTATCTTCACTGAAGTTTAAACTTCAGCTTTAATATTTGAAGTAATGAGTAATCCCTTCTGTCCTATCGCTTCGTAATCCGTTCCCTCTAATCCCGGAATAGCATTCGCCAATTCAATGTAAACTTCTTCGGTGTTATTAAATCCAAAATCAGTTCCGAAGGCTTTTGCCAATTGTTTAATAACTTTCCATGCAGGTCTCGAATTAAATTTTTTCCCGTGCGTCCACCTGTCATTTGGAGCTCCAAACTTATCCCACCGTGAAAGCGAGAACTCACCGATTAAACGTTCCTTCTCAATTGTTGCAACTGCAGGTTTAATCCTTTGTATCCTATTCATGAAATTTACAAACGTTCCATTAATCTCAGCATAAGTTGAGTCAGGGAAAATCACGATTGCATTGTTCATAAATTTCGTCCGGACCTGCAAATGTTGTATTGATACATCAATATGCTTTGAAAATTCACTATACTCCGAGATCCTCGAAAAGTCGTCATTTAATACGTAAATCAATTTATACTTTCTTGATTTAAGATCAGCAATATCGTTATTATTATACGGATTGATTCCAAGTAGTTTTAATCCGGTTGCATTCGGTGTTTTATCGGCCTTCCTAAGTATGTCATCTTCAAATGATTCGTCAATCAGCGGGATGTAGAAAATATTCTCAGTTTTGATAATTTCTGTAGCAAATTTCTTTAATGCGTAGTTGTCTTCCATTGTTGAGAACGGAGATGCAACAAACAAAATTTCTGATGAGTTATACCGTCTAAGAATTGAAACTGCTTTTGAGATTGCCTCGTCCCATCCGGTTTCTACCGTATCTTTCTTCTCATTTTCAGGTTCATCTAACTTAATAATAGGTTCGGAGATTCTAAGATTTTTATCATTAACGTATTTAAATGTGTTCAGCCGGCCGTAATCGCAAAGCCAGTAATCATTTACCTCTAAATTCTCCCGAGGCTCAATTCGAAGAATTTCATTGTTCCTGACCCCGAGCCTCGTATTACAACCTCGGGAACATCCGGGACAAATGCTTTCGGTATTTGACATTTCCCAAACCCTTGACCTGAACCTGAAATCTTTAGAGGTTAACGCGCCAACCGGGCATATTTCAATGACGTTCATTGAATACGGATTATCAAGTTCTTCACCGGGAAATGTTCTTATAGTTACCATTTCGCCCCTGCGAACAAAAGTCAACTGTGGTGATTTCGCTATCTCGTCGCAAAAACGAATACATCTCGAGCAGCTAATGCACCTGTCGCCATCAAACATTACGTTTGGTCCGATATCAACACGTTTATCTTTTTTGAATTTTTCTTCGTCAAATCTTGAAATACCGACACTGTACTTATAAGCATAGTCCTGCAACTTACACTCCCCGGCTTCATCGCAAATGGGACAGTCCAACGGGTGATTAATCAACAGGAATTCCATTACCGCATTTTGTGCGTGAATAGTGCGTTTTGATTTAGTGTGAACAACCATACCATCTGTCACCGGAGTGGCACAGGCTATCGCTAATTTTGGCATTTTTTCAACTTCAACAAGGCATATCCTGCAATTTCCTGCAACAGATAATCCCGGATGCCAGCAAAAATTCGGAATTTCTATCCCGGCATTTTTTGCTGCTTGAATAATAGATTCTCCCGGAGTGTATTCTACTTCCTGATTGTCAATAATAAACTTATGCATTAGAAAATTTTATTGATGAAATTACTTTTAATAGTCAGCTATTTCAATTCAGTTGTTAATACTTAAATCTAGGTTTTCGTTTCAGTTTTAAATTTCAAACTCACTCGTAATATCACGGTCATCAGCAGTGAAAAATTTGTAATCGTCCAAACTCAGTGATGAATCGCTTTCTACGGAAATCCACAATTTATATTTCAAATTTAACTTAAACAGTTCTGTGATAAACCCTGACTGTAAATAACTTTTCACGATAGGATTGACGTGTAAGGTTAACCTTCTTGTAGAAGGATTTCCTGAATAACGTTGTATCCATCGCTCTATTTCGGTCTGAAAACCCATCTTTGACATTACATTCCCCGTTCCTCTGCAATATGGGCAAGTATCATACACCCTGTTTAAAATATTTTGCCTCACTCTTTGTCTCGTAATCTGAATAAGTCCAAAATCGCTCATCGGCAGCACGGATGCTTTTGCCCTGTCCCTTCTGAATTCTTTCTTCAATTCTTCATACAACTTTCTTCTGTTCTTTTCTTCATAGAGATCAATAAAATCTACCACTATAATTCCACCTATATCACGCAATCGCAATTGTCTTACGATTTCTTTAGCTGATTCGAGATTTGTATTAAGTGAATTGATTTCCTGTTCGGTATTCTTAGCGTATTTCCCGCTATTAACATCAACCACCGTCATTGCTTCGGTTGTTTCTATTACAATGTAGCCTGCACCTTTCACCCATACTTTCTTATTTAGCGACTCCATAATTTGCCGCTCTATATTAAACGCATCGAAAAGCGGCTGATTACTGTTGTACAGTTCTACTTTACTGACGAATCCGGGTGAGGTAACTTCAAGGTACGACATAATTTCCCTGTAAAGTTTTTTTGAGTCTACAAGAATTTTTGATACATCGCCCTTCAATAAATCCCGAATCACCGATGATGTTGTTGAAGCGTCTTTATAAAGAATTGAGGGAGACTTTTTTGATTTAACGTTTTCTTCAATCTCATTCCAGGTTTTAATTAGCTTGTTCAGATCATCAAGCAATAAGCTCTCTTCCTGTCCGGCTGCAACAGTTCTGACAATAACACCGAACCCTTTTGGTAAGACTGATTTCACAATCTTCTTCAGACGTTGTTTTTCCCTGAACTGATAGATTTTCTTTGACGTTGCAATCTTTTTATTGAATGGCATTAATACGAGATACCTGCCGGGAAGAGAAACTTTTGAGGTAACTCTCACACCTTTGTTACCTACCGGTTCCTTTGTGATTTGGACTATTATATCCTGACCTCTGACGAGGTCAACAGCGGTAGTTTGCTTTTCTTTGCCGGAATCCTTTGAGGTGGATTCATCGTCATCATCGTCAACTTCTGCATCATCATCCAGAAGGACGGACATTTCATCGAGATAATTTATATCGGAAAAATGGAGAAATGCATCTTGCTGAAATCCAAGGTTAATAAAAGCAGCCCTGATACCGGGCATTACTTTTGCAACTTTTCCAAGGTAAATATCACCAACGTTCCTGTTTTGTTCCGGGCTTTCAACGAAGAATTCAACAAGTTTGCCGTCTTCAGTTATCGCTATCCGGATCTCTTTCGAGGTAGAATTAATCAGTATATCTTTCCGCATAACGTAGGTTCTATATCAGTATCAAGAATTCATGATTGCTAAGAATTCCTCATTAGATTTTGTACCCCGCATTTTATTGAGGAGGAATTCCATTGCTTCAACAGAATTTAAATCCGAGGTAAGCTTTCTTAAAAGCCATACCCTGTTCAAGGTTTCATTCGATAATAATAGTTCTTCTTTTCTCGTCCCTGACCTGTTAACGTCCATTGCCGGAAATATTCTCCTGTCGGAGAGCCTTCTGTCCAATACAATTTCCATGTTTCCAGTACCCTTAAATTCTTCGAAAATAACTTCATCCATTCTGCTACCGGTATCAATCAACGCAGTTGCAATGATTGTGAGGCTTCCGCCTTCGTCGATGTTTCTTGCAGCACCGAAGAAACGCTTAGGTTTGTGGAGCGCGTTTGCATCAACTCCTCCGGATAAAATTTTACCGGAGTGCGGACTAACTGTGTTATGTGCTCTGGCAAGCCGGGTAATGCTATCCAGGAGAATGACAACATCTTTCTTTGCCTCTACCAACCTTTTTGCCTTTTGAAGTACAATCTCTGAAACCTGAACGTGCCTGTCCGGTGGTTCATCGAAAGTTGAACTGATAACTTCCGCTTTTACGTTTCGTTCCATATCTGTAACTTCTTCAGGTCGCTCGTCAATCAGGAGAACTATGAGATGAATTTCAGGGTGATTGCGGGTGATGCTGTTTGCAATTGTCTGGAGCAGTATGGTTTTTCCAGTTTTCGGTGGTGAAACTATCAACCCTCGTTGCCCTTTACCTAAAGGAGTAAATAAATCCATCATCCTCATAGAGTATTCTCCCGGAACAGTTTCAAGTGTAATCTTTTTATCCGGGTAGAGCGGTGTCAGGTTATCGAAAATAGTCCGATCCCTTATTGTATCTGGATTTTCAAAATTAACTGCTTCCACCTTTAGTAACGCAAAGAACCTTTCGCCTTCTTTAGGCGGTCTTACCTGACCACTAATGGAATCGCCGGTTCTAAGCAGGAATTTTTTAATCTGTGAAGGTGATACATAAATATCATCGGGTGATGGCAAGTAGTTGTAATCGGAGGAACGCAGAAATCCATACCCGTCCTGTAAAACTTCAAGTATTCCCTCGGCAAATGCGTATCCATCTTTTGCGGTTTGGGCTTCAATAATTTTAAATATCAATTCCTGTTTCTTTAGATCGCTGTAACCGGTAACATTGAGTTCCTTAGCAACTGCAATCAATTCTGATACCTTCTTTGATTTTAGGTTCTCCATATTCGTGGAACCTGAAGCCACTTTTTTGCCGTTTGTGATTTTATTGTTCATGTGTCTTATTAATGGGTAACTTCCTAATCTGAATTAGGTGCACTGTAATGCAGGAATAGAGTATTGTGAGTTTTTGAAATCAGGTCAACTAATGTCGTTATGAAGTTATATATAATCTGTTCTTGGAGTGATATGTTTAAACTATCAGAATAAAAATAAAATTGCAAGTGAGAATTTCTTAAAATTCTGCCTTTAAATTGAAAATCCATTGCCTAATAATTATTTTGCTTAATGATATCACCCAAAAAATTCAGGAAAACTAAACCCAATAAACCCACTCCCGAATTTAATTTCAACATTCAAACTGTCAAATCACCTGACCTCAAAATCGTTATTCTGGTTACGGTTATAATCGCGATAGCTCTTTCAGTTTACTTCATTTTTCACGCAAACGCTGTAAATGGATTTCTCAGTTTCCCTCTGGATGATCCATGGATACACCTGACGTTCGCAAAAAATATTGCAGACTATGGTAGCTTCTCGTACTTTAAAAATGAGGTTGCAACCGCAGGTTCAACATCACCGCTATTTACAATTTTGCTGGCTATTGGATTTTTCATATCTCATAACGAAATGATTCTTGGTTATTTTTTCGGAGTTTTATTTTTTTTACTGGCTGCAGTTTCATTTTACAGGTTGTCCGAAAAAGAATTTGGAAATAGTTCATTATTAGTGTTTTTGTGCATTGGTTTTTTTCTGTTAGACAAGTGGCTAACCTTTATCGCCGCATCAGGAATGGAAACTACGATGTTTATCTTTTTTCTTATTCTCGGAATGTTTTTTTATAAATCGAGAAATCCGGTTCCAACCGGTTTAATTCTCGGATTAATCCTTTGGACAAGACCTGATGGTGTAGCCTTTATCGGCGCATTGATTATTGATTATGCTTATAAACTTTACCTTAACAAAACCAACAAGCAGGTTGAACTTTTTACTAAACGGGAATTAATGAAAGTATTTGCAGCGTTCGCAGTAGTTGCGGTATTGTACTTTTCCCTCAACCTATACCTCTCCGGATCGTTGCTCCCGAATACATATAACGCAAAACTGGCTTATTATTCTCCGGAGTTCAGGAGCAGAGTTGACTTTCTCTCGCTTGAAGTCTGGGACTATTTTACTACAGGGAGCTACTCGATTTTAATGGCAGGTACTTTAATTTCAATTCTGTTTATTACCATTGATGTCTTTTCAAAAAAGTATAACCGGTTTTTTGTTTATCTGATTTTCATCCTTGCATTTATTTTTATTTACTGGTACAAGCTCCCTTATGCACATAGATTCGGCAGATACATGATGCCAATAATTCCATTTTTTATATTCCTCTCGATTTACGGTTTTTCACAAGCAGCCGTTTTCCTGTACGGTAAATTTAAATTCAGACTAATTAAACAAGTTACATTGTTGGTGTTGTTTACTAGCCTGATAATTTCAACTTCTGAATGCATTTCTAACGCTGATCTGTTCGCGAGTGAATGCCGATACATCCATAACCGACAGGTTGTTACAGCAGAGTGGTTGAAAGAACACACAAATGAAACTGATGTAATATGTACCCACGATATAGGCGCAATTGGATTTTACAGTGAAAGGAAGATTATTGACGCTGCAGGATTAATAACCCCGGCACTCGTTAAAAAATTGAACACGCCCGAATATGCCGGTTTTCTGAAAAACTATATGAAGGAAAATGACGTTAAGTATCTCGCATTTCTCAGAGAGTGGTTCAGAGTTGTCAATCAGAGACCATTATTCTCAACGATTAACGAATCGCCTGTTGAAGTAATGGAAGTATTTGAGTTTTATCCCGATTCAACTCATATACTCATGGACAAAACACGATCGTTGATTACTTACGCTGAGCAAATGATCAGTCAGAATAAACCACAAATCGCGCTGAATGCGCTATCACACGCTGTCTTAGAAGAACCTGACGTATCCCTGACATATTACCTTATGGCATATTGTTACGCGAGTCTAGGCAACAATGCTGAAATTGAAAGTAACCTGCTTAAAGCAATTAATATTTATCCTGAATACACTGATGCTTTGTATCAATTGGGTAATTTTTATATTGAAACCGGTGATAAAATATCCGCGCTTAAATATCTCACGCTTGCTTTTAATACAGATCCGGGAAATGAAAACATTATCGCTTTAAAACAGAGAGCTGAATCCATGGCTAATAATAAAATTAATCCCAAGTAATACTATATGGCAAAATTTAATCCCTCAAAAGAAATAATGATCCGGAGACTGAATTGCTGAGGATATCACAAAGTTACAGAATGCAGTTATATTCGGGATTGGGACTGATAATTATACTCCTTTTGTTGATTTCATTCTCAAGGATTTTTTTCGTTAACAACTTTAAAGGCTCTGAAGAAGGGATAAAAATCCGGATAAATCAGGGCGATAATCTTGAAGAAGTAATATCAGCACTCAACGAAGCCGGAATTTTAGAGAATACTCTTACATTCAAAATTGCGGTAAAGCTCAGTAATAAAGATGAAAGTATATTGCCTGGGAAATATATTTTTAAAAAGCCCTTGAACAACAGCCAAATCATTCAGATTTTAACCGATCCGACTTTTGTCCAAATGATAAATTTCAGAATACCGGAAGGTATTACGATTAAGAAACTTTCGAACATGGTTGAATCAAAGCTGGGAATTTCTTCTAAGGAATTTATCATTGCCTGTTCTGATTCGACATTAATAAATGAATTAGGATTAAGAGGAAAAGTAAAAACTCTTGAAGGTTTTCTTTTTCCCGATACATACCGAATTTCACTTAATATTTCTTCACGGGATTTAATAAAACTCCTCGTGGATAATTTTAAAAATAAATTGAACACATCATTGGAAACCCGCCCGATTTTAAATGAACCGGAAAAGTTGCTCGATATTGTAACAATGGCCTCAATTATCGAAGCTGAAACTTACATTAAAGACGAAATGCCCACCATTGCCGGTGTTTATTACAACCGCATTAAAAAGCACATGCGTCTCGAAGCTGACCCTACTGTTCAATATTCTTTACCCGATGGGCCCAAAAGCCGGCTACTTTACGAAGACTTGAAAATTGATTCACCATATAACACATATAGAAATTTCGGTTTACCGCCCGGCCCTATTAACAGTCCCGGTATGGACGCTATAATTGCCGCCGTTAATCCACAGAAGCACGACTTTCTGTTCTTTGTTACTTCCGGAGATGGCGGACATACATTTTCAGAAAATTACGAAAAACACCTTGAAGCGGTTAAACAATACAGGAAAAAAATAAATCAGAATTAAATACCAGACTTGGGAAAATCTATTTTACTGACTAAATTTTTCATCTCTCAAACTTTACGGGATAAAGACAACAATTCGTTCAGAAAGATTGTCGGAATTCTTCTGATTTATCTGATTTCAAACTTTATACTTTCATATAACTTTTACATTACCTTTACTAAAACCGGATACATCTTTCTTACAATTTCGCTTGCGCTTTTTTTTCTTGGTTTTATGCTATTAAATGATTTCAGAAATATTTTCTTTCTTAATAGAGATAACCGGATTTTAGCTTCAATGCCTATCAGTATGGGTGATTTAACAATTTCAAAAATTATTTCAGGTTTCCTGTTTTCTTTTGCTTTGGTGATTGTGTTGTTGATCCCTTCGGCTTTTTTTTACTACCAGTATTCAAATTCCATAGTAGAAGTTTTTTTATACACTCTTATACTGTTCGAATTTACAATCACTGTAACGTTTATTTTAATGCTTTTATTTGCTCTGTCATTTAAACTATCGGGTTCATCAACGTTTCTATTTATAATTTTTCAAATAATCTTTTTTGTGTTCATATTTATTTCTACCGGGTTTAAACAGGAATTACCCGGTGTTCGCTTGGATATTGAATCAATAAATTATCTGAGATTCTTTCCGCAAATGTTATATGCTAAGTCAATTGAACAACCCGTATTAATCCTGTTTACTACTATTTTGACTTTTGTAACAATTTTATTTACAGTTTTTTTTATATCGAAAAATATTCTCAGTTTTTCGGATAACAATAACTCCAAAATTAAAACCGGTTACTCCGGGATTAAACAATTCACGGGATTTTGTGTAAACTCAACACTGAACTTCTTTTGCAGTAATAGATACCAAAAAGCTTTCTATCAATTAACTTTTGAACTTTTCACAGGATCAAGAGATTTAAGTTTAAAGTTTTTATCATTGATGTTAATGCCGGTAATATTTTCAATTATCGGTTTATTCTTGTCCACTACGACTTTTCAGGCATCATCAATGCCAGATGGGTTTCCCTGGAAGCCTCAATTCGATCTCCTTTCGCCCGCAGTAATAATCCTACTTTTATTTTCAATGTTTTCTTTAATGCGAATAATGAAAACATCTGACCCAAAAGATAAAAACACGCAATGGTTATTTCATATCACCAACATTCAAATCAAGGATGCAAATGCTGGATCATTTAAGTTTCTGACTGTATTTTTTCTGATACCGGTTGTGTCTGTTGTTTCGCTGATTGCTTTTTTTAACAACTCCCCCGTTTCATTATTTTTGAACTTATTGTTTATAGCTTCTGTAGTATTGTTGACCGGGACTCTGTATCTGAAAACATTTAAAGAATTTCCTTTCACAAAAAATGCAGGAACAGAGAATCCGTTTAAAAATTTTCTACCGCTACTCAGCTCCCTGGGTATCACAATAATTGTCTTCATCGTTCAGATTTTTACATTTCAAAATATTATTTTTGTAATATCGGCGTCAGTTATATTTTTCATTATCGCAATTTTAATTTTAAAGAAATAAAATGGAAGAGCAGTTTAGTTACACGAACGTTCAGTCACAACCAAAATCATTGATTAAAAATTACGACGGGAGTGGTAGGAATATAGTGCTTGGAATTACCGGCACAAGTGGTGCTATATACGGCTTGAGAATGTTGAGAGCTTTAATAAAATGTGAATACAATATTGATCTGATTATGACCGATTTTGCGCAATACTCAATGCTTAACGAATGCAACGTTGAATTCACACAAAACAATATATCAATGCTCTTCCCTGAACTGATAATCATGAAATCAACCATCCGGATACACAATAACCTCGACCTGAAATCAGAGTTGTTCACAAATAATTACGAATGTCATGGAATGATAATTTGCCCGTGTGCTGCAGGAGTACTCGGAGGAATCGCGGGCGGAGACGCAAAAACATTGATTGAAAAATCGGCGGATTACGCAATGTCCTACGGGACACCGCTTGTAATCGTACCCCGCGAAACACCGTTAAACAAAATTCACCTTGGGAATATGATGAGGCTAATTGATAATGGCGCGAAGATTGTACCTGCTATGCCGGCGTTTGATTTCAATCCACGAGATTTCAATGATCTGGCAGATTACATTGCGGGACGTGTACTTGAACTGCTTAACCGGAACAACCAATCACTTGTATAATTCTAAAAATCCCAACCAAACAGCACCTGATGAAAAATATCACCTTGAAAGCTACTGAAATTGTTTTCAATCCTTTTCCCAAGGTCATATCGCAGCACTACGATACCAAACAGGTTAAACCTTAAACCTGCGCCGATGCTACCGCGTGTAAATCCATAGTTATCTGAATTATCCCATACGTTGCCTGCATCGAAGAACACTGCACCTCTCACCGGTGGTACGGGAAAATCAAAACCCATCGGAGTTTTAAATGAAGTTGGTTCCAGTATCGGGAACCTTAGCTCAATGTTGCTCTGCCAAAGTTTCGTACCTCGAATTGAATTCAATGGCCATCCCCTCAAAGACCAGGACCCGCCGAGAAAAAAACGTCTCGGGTTTGTGCCCTCGTTCATAAAAAATTGCCCGCGCATCGCTAAAGTCAGCGCCTTTGAAAGCCTGATGTATCGCCGGTAATCTGCGAGAATTGAATAATAATTCACGTTGGAATTCTGAATGTCGGTAGTGTAACCTAAAGTAACATTTAACCTTTCACCATCAACAGGTCCGGTATAATTCCATATCGAATTATCTTTTACATATGAAATGTAATTCGACAACAAAAGCGAACGTCGGTAATCCGTAATATCAAGATACTTTACAGACTGCGATAAACTTGTCGAAGTCTGAATCCTTCTGAAAAATGATAACGGATATGAAAATGCAAAGTACGCACCGTACATCCTCTCGTAATAGGAGAAATCATTTTCCCTAAGATCATATCTTCGTCCGGACAAATGATAAATTCCATAGGCATGATTTAACCTTTCCTCAGCAGAAAACTTTGAGATAGCAATATTAAAACTTTTCCAGAATTCATCCCCGGTATTAGAGTTATTGAATACTAAAAAATAATATCGCTCATTTCCAAGCATATCGCTCATGGATAATACACCGCCTGCATTGCTGCCGAAAACCGGATCGGTAGTGAGTGAAGTTGTTGCTATATCGAGCGAAAATTCTTTCTTATATTTTTGAACTGATATATTTTTTGATGCAGTGATTTTACCAGGTTCCCAGACTTCCTTCGCATGAAAATCATTATTGCCTTCAATAGTCGAGTTTTCAAACCTGAATTCTACGCTATCAATGAATCTTAAATTCATAGAAGCATTTTCAAACACAGAAAATACCAGAGCATCATCTTCCACCCATTTAGGATCATATGCGGCAGTTACAAAACGGGAAATACGTTTTGTAATAAATTCGGTGCCCTTCGTAAAGAGCAAATCATATCGTATAAGGTCGCGCTCCGATTTCAACCCGTTTTCGGGAAAGAGATCGATCAGCCAGATATTTTGCTTTCCGCCACGATCAGATGTGAAAACAATTTTATTCCCTTTGGGAGAAAACTGGGGTGAATAATCCGTAAAGTCTCCATTGGTAAGTTGTAAAATTTCGTCATTACGAAGATCGTACAGGAATAAATTATAACGATTATCATTCCCGAAAGGAGTACGGTCGGAAGAAAATACAATATAATTTCCATCAGGTGAAAAATCCGGATCACGATCATCATAAAAGTCATTCGTAAGACGGGTTACCGAATTTGATTCTCGCTCTAAAATATAAATATCGTTCTTACCTGTTTCCTCCATTACCTGGAAGGCTAATCTTTTCCCATCGGGAGACCATGTTGGCGTTCCTATTCCTACAACTGAATTGAATGAGTAATCTATTTCAACTTCATGTGAGTTGAGATCCATAATATGAATTGCATCCCGTTCACCCTTTTGAGTAACAAAAGCAAGTTTACCGTCTTTGGAAATATCGAGCCCGGTACGAAAGAAGTGAAACGATTCAAATTCATCGGATGATTCACCTTCTAATACGACTTCTTCTGTTTCATTACCGTTTTTGTTAATACTGAATATACTCGTGTATCCATACTTATTTCCAATAAAATAAATCTTCGGAATCCCGTTAATCTCTGTATATACCGGCTTATGTGCGAATGATTTCGTGTAAATTTCTTTCGACACCTTCGATGGCTTAGAGTAATCGAGTGTATCTTTAAAATATTTCTCCCTTATAAAGGGTAAAAACTCCTCATCAAACTCACTGTAAGATTTTCCTATCGTGAATTCTAGTACATCAGAGAAATTTGAATTATACCAGAAGTTTTCCAGTATCTCGAACACCGTTTGTCCCCCATATTTTTCTGAAATGAATTCAAGGACGAGTTGTCCGAGTTTATACATATAGAAAGTTCCGTAAAATTTTTCCCAGTTATCCAATCCAACTATATAATCATTCAGTACAGCATCGCACATAAACATATCAGCCTGCGTGTCCCACTCAGTAGAAAAAAATTCTGCCAATCCTTCAGTAAACCACAATGGAGGTCTTCTGCTTGTAGAAGTTCCGTGACTTTTCAATTGAAGAGAAAGTTTATTCGTCATGAAAACGTGTGTGAGTTCGTGTCGTATAACGTGCTTAAAATTTCCCAGAGATCCGTCAAACGGTATTACTACTCTGCCCTTAATAAACTCGAAGAAACCACCGACGCCATCAGGGATTAAACCTGGTGTGGTATTTGTCTGTTTGAAATGAATCGGGGATGAATAAAAAATAATTGGTACGGTATCAATAAGCGAGTGAGTGAATTTTTGCTGGAGAATTTTGTAACTCTCCTCGGCGAAATATGCGCCGTGTTCTGCCATCTCTCTTGCATTTTTGTAATAATAAATTTTAAAATGCGGTGTGCTCATAACTCTCCATTCGAAATCATTGTATTGAACTTTATTCCTTCCGAAATCTACAAATTGTGCCGAAACCAGAGATGTTAGACAGATTAAAAAAATTACAAAAGCAATATTTCTCACACAGGTTTTACACATGAACCGATATTGTAAATTTCAATTGAATTTTTCAACGGAATTTAAGGTATTTAAAACTCAAATTATTTCTGAATTATACTTCAGGAAAATTTTTATTCCATAATCTACCTGCCTGCAACATTCTTCAAAAACCCTTATTAGATGCTGCCATATCGAAAGTCAAAGTTTAGCTTCATTTTACTATTTCATTGAACTAACATTTATTAAAATATAATTTGAACTATGTCGAAAATTATTGCAATCGTTGGCAGACCTAATGTCGGAAAGTCAACGCTGTTCAATAGAATTACCGGCAGTAAGACAGCGATTGTACACCATACGAGCGGAGTTACACGCGACAGGAATTATTCTGAAGCCGACTGGCAGGGTAGAAAATTTTTTCTAATTGATACAGGAGGTTTCATACCTGATACTGATTCAGGATTCAACAAGGAAATCCGCGATCAAATATTATTTGCGATCAGGGAATCAGATGAAGTAATTTTTACGGTTGATGCAAATGAGGGGATACATCCGGTTGACTTCGAGTTTGCAAGATTGCTCAGGAAATACCTTAATGATAAACGTGTTATCCTCGTTGCGAATAAATCTGACAACAACGAGAGAGAACTTAGCACAGTAGAATTTCACAAACTCGGACTTGGTGAACCTGTCCCGGTTTCAGCAATCAGCGGTCGCAATGTAGCAGACCTTCTCGATATTCTGACAGAAAATATCTCACCTGATGAATTAACACCTGACGACAACAGGATAAAATTTGCAATAATCGGGAAACCAAATGCGGGAAAGTCATCTATAGTTAATGCAATTGTCGGCGAAAACAGATCCATCGTAAGCGACATTCCGGGCACGACACGCGACAGCATTGATAGCGTCATAAAATATTACGGCAATGAAATAGTTTTAATTGATACAGCAGGGTTAAGGAAAAAGTCGAAGTTAAAAAGGTCTGAGTCACTTGAATTTTACTCAACCATCAGGACTTACAAATCCATCAGCAGGTGCGATGTTGCTATTCTTGTTATTGATGCAACTGAGTTGATGAAGGAATTTGAAAATTATCCGGATTTAAGAAACGCTCCATTTAAACTCGATAGGCAGGATGCCCGCATAATTGAAGATGTAGAACGGTTACGAAAGGGATTACTCATTGTAATTAACAAATGGGATCTCGTTGAAAAAGATACGCATACAGAGAAGATCATGAAGCAAAAGATAGTCGCACACCTCAAATCAATTTATTATTTAAAGTTCATTTTTATTTCCGCGCTTACAGGTCAAAGAATTCACAAAGTAATCCAAACCGCAAAAGAAATTTACGATGAACGAAACCGCAAGATAAAGACAGGTGAGTTAAACGAAAAAATGCAACAGGAAATAAAAATTAAGCCACCGCAATCGGTAAACGGAAAGGAAATAAAAATAAATTACATTACACAGATAAAGACTTCACCACCACTGATAGTTTTTTTTTGTAACGATCCGAAAAGTATTAAGGAGAATTATAAAAGGTTCCTTGAAAAGAAATTCCGGGAGCATTTCGGGTTCGAGGGTGTTCCGGTTTCATTTATCTTTAAGAAAAAAAATGACTGATGATCTCTGAGATTTTTACAGCTTCAACTTTCGGGGTAGATGCATTCATTGTCAGGGTTGAGACCCACATGGAGAAAGGCCTATTTACATTTTCCATAGTTGGGCTTCCTGATAGTGCAGTTAAAGAATCCCGGGAGAGAGTATCTGCTGCAATTAAAAATTCCATGTTGGAATTTCCCATCAGAAGATTTACGATTAACCTCTCTCCGGCGGATATTAAAAAGGAAGGTTCGGGGTTTGACCTTCCTATCGCAGTAGGAATTCTCGTGGAGACTTTACAAATTAATTTTCCCGAAATCAATAAATATCTTTTCATAGGCGAACTATCACTCGATGGTAAACTGAGGAAAGTCCCGGGTATATTGCCAATTACAATCGAAGCAAAGAAGCAGGGATTCAGGGGAATTTTTCTGCCGGAAGAATCCGCCGATGAAGCTGCGTTTGTTGATGATTTTGAAATTTATCCCATTCGTGACCTGAAACAATTAGTTGATCACCTTAACGGTAAACTTAGCGTCAAACAACATTCAATAGACATCGGAGAAATCTTTGAAAGCCACCGCAATTACCTGGTTGACTTTGCTGACGTTAAGGGTCAGGCTGAAGTTAAAAGAGCAATGGAAGTTGCAGCCGCCGGGGCTCATAACATTATCATGATCGGGCTCCCGGGTTCAGGTAAAACAATGCTCGCCAAACGACTTCCAACTATTTTGCCACCGCTAACCTTGGCAGAAGCGCTGGAGACGACAAAGATTCACTCTATTGCAGGGATACTCCCGGTTGGGATTCCGATAATTTCAACCCGTCCTTTCAGGTCACCCCATCATACTGCAAGTGATGTTTCACTTGTAGGTGGCGGTCCAAACGCCAAACCCGGTGAAATTTCATTTGCACACAACGGTGTACTTTTCCTCGATGAATTAACCGAATTTAAAAAGAACGTTTTAGAGGTTATGCGCCAACCTCTCGAAGACAGACAAGTGACAATTTCACGGTCGAAAATCACCGTCTGTTATCCTTGCAACTTCATGCTTATTGCTGCAATGAACCCTACTCCTGCCGGTACTCAAAAAGAAATGGATATGTATTCACAATATGAGATACAAAAATTTTTATCGAAAATTTCGGGTCCGATCCTTGATCGAATTGATATTCATGTTCACGTTAATCCGGTAAAATACGACGAGATTTCAAGCAAGACGGAAGCAGAGCGGTCTGCGTCAGTTAGAGAGCGGGTTTCACGCGCAAGAGATATTCAGAATGAAAGATTTAAAAATCTCATAGGTGTTTATGCAAACTCTCAAATGTCTACCAAAGAATTAAAAAAATATTGCAGTATAGGAGTTGATGGTGAGGAACTATTGAAAATGGCGATTACAAAACTTGGTTTATCTGCAAGAGCGTACGATCGTATTCTTAAAGTAAGTCGCACTATTGCCGATCTCAATGGTGATGAAAATATTAATACTGATCACCTAAGCGAAGCAATTCAATATCGAAGCCTCGACCGGGCCGATTGGATGCAATAAAGTTACGATGTATTGGTTGTATTCCCTGACAGGTAATTTTAGCTACAGCAAATTGCTTGCAAGCTCTGCAAGTTCCGACCGCTCACCTTTCTCTAGATTAACATGAGCGTAAAGTTTTTGTCCTTTAAAATTTTCAATGAGGTATGACATTCCGTTCGACTGTGAATCAAGATAAGGGTGATCAATCTGATATATATCGCCCGTGAAAACTACTTTAGATCCTTCACCTGCGCGGGTTATTATTGTTTTAATTTCATGCGGTGTAAGATTCTGAGCTTCATCAATTATAAAAAATATCCTCTGCAAACTTCTTCCCCTAATGTAGCTCAGCGGTTCAATCACAAGCTTTTGCTCCTTTACCATTTGTGAAATAGTCTGATGTTGTTTATCAGTTTCCATGAACTGATCCTGAATAACTTTAAGATTATCCCAAAGTGGTTGCATATAAGGAGCAAGTTTACTTTCAACATCACCTGGAAGATAACCAATATCCTTGTTGCTAAGCGGAATAATCGGTCGGGCAACGTAAATCTGACGATAGCTTTTTCTAACGTGAAGTGCTGCTGCCAAGGCTATCAAAGTCTTTCCAGTACCTGCTTTACCTGTAATTGTTATAAGCGGGATGTCACTGTTAATGAGTGCATTAATTGCAAATGTCTGCTCTGCATTTCTTGATTTGATTCCGTAAACAGTATTCTTATCTACTTTTTTGAGTACCGATGCGCGGGCGTCGTTAAGCGCCAAAACTGAATGTTGTAAATTCCGCAGTATGTAAAACTTATTGGGATAATTATCTTTCTTCGATTTGTCAAATGATTTTTCAACGGGAATTTCAAATGGCGGCTCATAAATTTTTGATAGCAGATTTAAATCAAAGTCTTCAATAAGTTCCTTCCCGCTGTATAGTTCTTCAACGCTGCTTACCCGATCGGTTGTGTAGTCTTCGGCAAGGAGTCCTATTGATTTTGCTTTCATCCGGAGATTTACATCCTTGGTAACCAGTATTACATTTCTCTTTGATTTATATTTTAGGTTTACCTCCAGAGCTGCACTAAGGATTCGGTGATCGGGATTATCGTCGGGGAATATTTCACGGATTGTATGGTTTATCCCTTTAGTTATTGCAATGCTGATCTTTCCTTTCTTACTTCCAATTGATACACCACCATTAAATAATGCCGGACTGGTCATGCTGTCTAACGATCTTGCAAATTCGCGTGCATTGAGATTAATAACCTGACTTCCACGCTTGAAGTGGTCAATTTCCTCTATAACTGAGATGGGAATTACTATATCGTGTTCCTGAAATTGATATACACAACTTGCATCATGAAGTATAACATTAGTATCGAGAACGAAAAGCTTCCGGTTATTCCTGATTGCCATTAAAAACTTACTTAATAGATTTCATGAATCCTGTGGATATCAGAATAATATCTCTAAACCAAGATTTAGTTTATTGTTGATGTCGCCTTTAATCTCATCGTTACCGCTTCCGATAGAAGTAGATCCATCAATGTAACTGACAGAATACTTCCCTTGCAGTTCAAGAAAGTCCAGCAATTTATATTTCGCCAACAGAAACCATCTTGTACCTTTACCAAAGAGTGCAACGTTAGTGAACAAACCTTTTATGTCGTTTTCAAACTGATAAACTCTGCTATCGTAAGAATCAGTCTGGAAGAATGTCAACCTCGTTTCAAGCGCAAGCCCGGTGATAGGAATTATTCTAATATCGGAGAAAAACAGGAAACCTTTGTTGTCGCCACCAAAAAGGTCATAGTCAACAAAAACATATTCGTACCTGCTCCTGAGCCTGATTGTTTTGCTAACTTCGTAATTAAATCCGATTCTAACATTCAACTTATTCCTGTTATCAATTCTCTTAATGTCGCGTCCAAACTCATCCGTAATTGTTCGGGAAAGACCTTTGTTTTCATTTTTATACCTCAGATAGAGTTCTAAACCTTTACCCGCGCGCCATTCAATATTTGCAAGCAACTCGTTTCCACTGATTGAGGTTGGTTGGAAAAAAGAGCGATAAGGAAACTTAAAGATATCATAATATGCAGCAATCCTCAAACCTTTAAGAGGTTTTGCCGTTATTCCCGCATAGAAGCCGGTTTCATTTTTCGAATCACCGCTTTTTTCGCCGAATGCATACGAATGAACCGGACTAAAATCTTCAGGATAATTGCGGTAAGAAAAAACCACATCCGCTATTTTCAGAAAATTCATTTGTAATGCACTAATGTAAGCTACCGAGCCTGATTGAGACCGTGATATTTCGCCGTAGAGGTTAATATTTTCAAAGACATAATCGTAATCCAATCCAATAACGTTGGCCTTTTTCCCTTTAAGGTCATACAACTCCCTCGTGCTATCAGGAACTAAATCTTTTGAGAATCTTGAATTCCAATATGTAGCACCGAGCATTAATCCATCGGTTTTATAAACTAATCTACCACCAAAGAGCGTTTCATCTACTGCATTCTTTTTATTTTTTTCTGATTCGGTTCTGAAATATCCATCCGTCTTAAACGAAGTAACACCGTCAAACAGAGTATCAACACTGGCGCTAAGCGATTGCAGTGAGAAGTAACCGATGAAATTGAATTTACCGAATTGCAGGTCAGCAAGCCCACCGCGGAAAAACTGAACTTCAGTTACAGAAGTATATAAATTAGTTTCACGTCCTCGTTTTTTAAGCCCGTTAACAGTATTGACTCCCTTTGAAAACGACAGCGAACTCCACATTGATAGTCCCTGCCCGAAGTTCAGCGTATAATCTCCTGCGATAACCTTGTTTATCCATTTGTAGTCTGACATCATGATTCCGTAAGAACTGAAATCATTTAAGTCCGTTTCGCCCGGATCCTTTTCAATTGTCAGATTACCCTGAAACTTAACATCCGGGAAATTGTAACGAAAATTTAACTGATTATATATTTTTGCTTTGCTCCCCAGATACTTCGAACTATCGAGAAAACCTGCTTTGGTTTGAAGGTCTTGAATAAATCTCGCCCGATATCTCAGATCAAATCTCTCCACAAGTCCTTTAGATAACCTTACTTTTTCCGGTTCGGTAATTCCCGTTTCACCGATTACGTAATCCGTAGTTGATCTCGGTACGATCAGGTAAACTTTAATATTTTCGTAGAGCTCATCCGTGATGCCTTCAACCCGCAAAAGCTCGCGCTTAGAATTGAACCTGCCTGATTTTTTTCTATATTCAACTATTCGGTTTGCAATTATCGCATTAATGAAAGGAATGTTCTGGAGTTCCTGTTCAGAAACTTCGTTAAGGTTGTATGGATTGCGTTTCAAAGTCTCAAGAAAATCAAGCACAGTAGTTTCATCAATGTTTTCATCTTCAATAGATTCGAGGAGTTTCTCTTCCAGTTCCTCAGTATTGAGATCAGTCGTATCACCGACATCCTGTGCAAAAGAATTACTTCCAATTGCCAGAATCAAAAAATAAATAGCTAAACAAGTTTTAATTGTAATCCCTCGCATATCAGTTTACGTTTATTACTTCGACTGCGAATATTTCTCTCGTTGAATAGTCCTGAATGAAAATTATTAATTGTGCTTTCTGGTAATTTATACCGCTCATTACAGAATAGTTTATGGTTCTTGATAATGACTGTCCCGCGGTAAGATTTATTTGTTCCCCATTGATACCATTGAGCATATCCCGTAGGGTATTATCGAAATGGACTTCACCATTAGGAGCGTTATAAGAAAGATCATTCTCGGTGAGCGCTACAAACAAACGGAGGTCTGAAGCCTGTGCACCGCTTATCTGGAACACTTTAACTTCAAGTGAACCTGCATTTCCAGCAGGATTATAATTGTTACTTACTGTTATTGCGTAGTCAGTTGTAGAGCCAAGTTTACTGTTAATCAATGTTGTCCAGTTAGTGGAATTAAATGCACCCATATTTGCTCCAAGCAGAAATCCCCTCGGATTGGCATTAGCGGCGTTGTAATAAGTTTGTCTCGCATCATTAACAGTTGGATTGAAAAGATAAAACGGGTCATTCGGGAATAAGGTAGTATGCGCTCTTAGAATTACAACCTTCGCATCATTATTCGTTACTCCCTGATTGCCGAATATATTATCGAGGTAATGATTCGGCTGAAGACAGGGAATACAACTTGTATTAGTGAACAACTCAAGAAGGACTTTTCCATTTGGAACTGCTGCGATAGTATTAACCGTAAAACTTGAAACAGCCGACCACTCGCTTGTATCAGCATCACTATAACCGTTTACGCGCCAGTAATAAGTGTTGCTATCAACCAAGACTGCATCTGTGAGCGTATATGAAGTGGAACTTACACTTGCCTTTTCAAAAATGATATTTGAAAATGAACTCGTAGGGGAAATCTGAAGTCTGTAATACTGAGCAGTGGAAATTGCACTCCACGAGAATGTCGGATTAAGATTGTTTATTACTGCATTATCAGGTGGGATAAGGAGATTAATTTCCGTACCTGATGAACCGGAGTTTGTAATACTATCGTTACTCTCGCAGGAGTATAAAATAATAGATAACGAAAGTACAAATGCAGCTATTGAAATACGATTAAACATTATACTTTAAATCTTTAAGTTAAAAAATTGATTGGACGGACATCCTGAATCCGTCGAACGGATTAACAAATCTGCAAATACCATTTGTACATTTCAAACCACCCCTCTCGCTTCCGTACGATAATGTAATCGAATTGGTGGTATTTAATTTGTATAAAACTTCGCCGATAAACCATGACTTTTTCCCTGTAGGTTCTTCATCATCGTTAGTGAACTCGCCTGAAATAGAAAAACTTAATTCCGGAGATTTAGTCAGATTGAGGGTTATAAGTTGATTCATTAATTTTTTGTCACCTGTTCTGATCGAGTTATACTGCCATTGTTGTTCAACGCTTAGTTTTATTGCATATTCATTATTAATCCTATATCTGAATTCGGCGGGAATTGTTGTTGTCAGAATTGTTTCGGAAGATTCGGGAAAGAAATCATTGAATAAAACCTGACTTTGCCTGCTGAATGCAAGTTTTGTAAGAATTTCGTCAGTTGCGTAATATTCTGCTTCAGTATAAATCTCCCAATACGGGGAGAAGGCTTTATCAAAATCAGGGATCAAATCGAAACTCCGCTCTACCCTTTTCCATTGATAATTTGAAACTGACGGCTCAATATCTTCATACCTGTAGTGTCTTGATGCCACTGCAGTATTAAAATTAAATGTCAACTTATCGGAAGCGACGTAAAGCAAATCAAGTTGTCCGCCAACTTCATCGTTAAAATTAACAACGTGCGGATTACGAGAGATTAAAGTAGATGTATGTTCTTTTACTGCTGTGGGAGGATTCTGGAAAGGCAGCATTTTTGTTGGTCTGTCAACACTTCGGTTATCCGGGTTTGTGAGGTCGAAACGGTAGTTCTTATACTCGAGCGTTGCTGCAAAACTTCCCGTGCTATATGAAACGGCTGAATAAAATCCATCACCACGTGTAGAAAGTCCGGTAGGGAACAATTGACTTCTATCCGAACGGAGGCTTTTCCAAACATAACCTGCATAAAATTGAAAATCAGAAAAATTCAGTGCAAGGTTAAACTCCGGAAGGTCAACTGTAATATCAGTCGTATCAAATGCATTTGGGATTTTCCCTTTTGAATATACATATCCTGCTCCAATAGTAACTTGTCTGACCGGTGAAATACGGAAATTCGCATTTCTGATTTTATAAGATTCAATTCTGTCGGGTTGTAAAAAATCGCTGTAGTTTAAATTTCCGCCAATTACCTGCGCTTCAAGTTTTACCGGTTTTTTCTTACCGAAAGTTTTATCGTACTTCAACCTTATCCCGTCAATTCCCGTATCATAGGCAAGCGAGCGTTCTTCAAAAACGTTTAAGGATAATCCACGTGAAAAAATATCATAGAAATCGCCCGCTCGTACACCAAGCCCGAGGTTCCGGTTATTGTATTCAATATAACGTTTCTTTATCCCTTTAAAATTTGTGCCATACTCAATCGGTTCACTGAGTTCATACCTCATCCCGAAAATTATATCGTTAACGTCAATCCTTCCCTCAGCAATCTCTTCAAAATATTCCTTTTGAAATTTATTCATTCCGGAATATTCGTTTCCGTTACCATACCTGAACAAATTATTGAAAGATGCCTTTACATTTAAATTCAGTTGAGCATTAGCGTTGCAAAAAAAGAAAAGAGTAACAACAATAAAGAGTAATCTTAGGTGCATAACTTGGATTGATTGAATATTTCAGAAACTTGAGTACATATTAATAATACATCGCAAAAGTTTAAACGTAAAAATAAAATATAAAAAAACCCGCCCTTTTCGGAGCGGGTTTAATCCCGGTACTATGACCTTCATTCAGAATCGGGAACTTCCGAATTGTCATTCAATAAGTTCAGAATTTCAGCCTCAATCTTCGACTCATCGCCGGGGACAAACCCGGTATGCGTAGCTACAACTTTTTTATCGCTGCTTACTAATACGGAGTATGGTATCGCATCCTGTCCCATATATGCTTCGAACACTTTATTATCTGTATCAAACACAACAGGGAATTCGTAACCGTGAGCAGAAATGAATGGCTTTACTTTAGATAACGATTTTTGGTTATCCACATTAATTGCAAGATAGGTAAAACCTTTGTCTTTGTACTCATTATAAAGTGAGTTCAGATGCTTCATTTCATCTTTGCACGGTGCGCACCAGGTTGCCCAGAAAGACAACAACACAGGACCTTTTTCAAGCAGATCGCTTAATACAACTTCAGAGCCATCCAAACTAACGAGAGAAAAGTCAGAGTATGACTGTGCATGTGATTTATTCAAAGATAAAATGAATACGAAAAAAGATAAAATTAAGAGCAGCTTTTTCATTTTGAAATGTTTTGTGATTTACTTTAATAATAATACAACCAACGCGGTTACAAGTAAGTTCGCCAGCGCAATTGGTAACATAACTTTCCAGCCGAGATCCATCAACTGATCGTACCTGAATCTTGGGATAGTCCACCTTATCCATATAAAGAAAAATACAAGTGCAACTACTTTTACAGAGAAAGTAAGCACCTGCAATATACTTGTCACAATCTGTGGCAAGCCAAAATCCTGAAGATAAGGGAACTGCCACCCGCCAAGATAAAGCGTTGCAATTACTGCTGAAGAAACTATAATTGCGGCATATTCCGCAAGAAAAAACAATGCAAACTTCATGCTCGAGTATTCGGTATGATATCCACCGACCAGCTCTTGTTCTGCTTCGGGAAGGTCGAAGGGTAAACGGTTAGTTTCAGCAAATGAAGCCACCAGAAAAATAATGAATCCAACAGGTTGTAGAATAATGTTCCACTTCCATCCATATTGTGCATACACAATTTCATCTAACTGCAACGTTCCGCTTATTATGATAACTCCGATGACGGACAATCCCATTGATAGTTCATAGCTAATCATTTGTGCAGACGATCTCAATCCGCCAAGCAATGAATATTTACTGTTGGAAGCCCACCCGCTTAGTGTTATACCGTAAACTCCTAATGATAGTAAGGCGAAAATGTATAGAATTCCGACGTTAACATCTGCAATCTGAAGTTTAATTTGTCGCCCGAACAATTCAATAGTATCACCAAACGGTACGACGGCGATCGTTGAAAGAGCAACGATAATGGATATTCCGGGTGCGAGGGCATGAACAAATCTATTCGCTCTTTCCGGGACGATATCTTCTTTCATTAACAACTTTATAACATCAGCAAGCGGTTGGAGCAATCCCTCCGGTCCAACCCGGTTAGGTCCAATCCGGTTTTGTATAAATGCTGATACCCGCCTTTCGAGGTAAACAGTGTAGGCAACCGCCGTAAGCAGTACACCATGAACAACAGCAATTTTCGCAAAAGTAATCAGTAATTCAATTAACCATTCGGGCATATAAAAAATATCTTAGTTTTCTGAAAGTTTTTGTTTAAGGTGTTGTATTACTTTTACAGGTGTAGGATCTTCGTTATTCAAAATCGCAAGATAGAAACTTACCCAATCTCCAAGATAAGTCAGTTCAAATATCCTTTCAAGTTTACTTTTACCGCCGGCCTGAAGTTCGGTTACTGATGAAGCATATTTCCTGTATATTTCTCCGGTGATATCCATCCGCAATTTATTCCTCTCGTGATCGTCAGTATCCTTTAACATAATAACCGCTATGTTCGACATAATCTGTTCATTGCCCTTCCATCCAACGAGCTCATTGTGGTTCATTTCAGGATACAAACTACCATAAGCGAGAACTTTAGAATTCTCGGAGAGCTGCCCACGCCACCTGAGATTTACCACATCGAGAATATCAGCGCTGTAAACGACGGGTAATTTCCCATAGAGCTTTCCGGCAATAATTTCAGCCGTATTAGATGAATTACCGAAATCAGAGTATAATCCCGAAAGGTTCCTGATTGAGCTAATCGTTGCCTGTGTCAGATCCGATTTATCACCGATAAATCCAAGCTTCTGAAATAAACCGTATAACACAAAAAAAGAATAACCCAATGCACATCTCGGTTGCAATCCTTCAGGAATCAGGATGACCGGTATTCCGTTGCTCTCCGCTAATTTCGATACTTCACCTCCGGATGTAATACATATAATCTTACAACCTCGTTCAAGCGACTGTTTGAAAGTACTTATAGTTTCCTCAGTATTTCCGGAGTAACTGGAAACAAAACATAAAGTGTTTTTGGTAGCATAGGAAGGCAAATCGTAGTTTCGGTTTACGGCAACCGGAATGTTTAGTTCATATTGAACCGCACTTCTTACAAAATCGCCTCCAATAGCAGAACCGCCAAGACCGTTAATAATAATATTGCTAATTGAACTCTTGTCTATAGCAGGGAGAATGACCTCTCCGGAAATTCTCACTGCATCCTCTATTTGTAAGTGAAAATCTTTCAGGACACCATACATATCCGAAATATCTAAAGATCTGATTTGTTCTTCTGTCATATATGCTTTAATTGTTGAGAGGTACAATAATAATTTATATTAAACTTTGTTTAAAGGTTAGAATCTTTGACAATTTAAACGATTGCGTAGAAACGTAAAGCCCGCAATAGCAGAATGCGGGCTTTAATTAAAATTTAGAAATTACACTACTCTTCTAAATTAAAATTTACTTTACAAGTATCATTCGCTTAGTCTCCGTAAAGTCACCTGCCTCGAGTTTATAAAAATAAATTCCGCTTGAAAGATTTCCTGCATTAAAGTTCACCTCGTAATTTCCGGGCATCTTTGGAGAATTCACTAACGTTGCCACTTCCCTTCCAGTGATATCAAATACTTTCAGAGTAACCAGAGTCTCGTGTGCAATGGAGAATTTAATCTTAGTAAACGGATTGAACGGGTTAGGGAAATTTTGTGAAAGCGAGTATGTTACGGGCAATTCTTCGTTGGAAATAATAGAAGTTGTGTTATTAATATTTACAAGGTCAAGCAAGATTGCTGAACCTTCATTAAAATTATCCGCAACTACCTCACGCCAGGCAATATAAATATCCTGTCCTACAAAAGAGGCAAGTGGAATTGAGAACCTTGTCCAGTTTGTATCGGAGTTGTTTGCGGGATAAGTTTTTGTCAAAAGTAAAACCGAGAAACCTCCTACTGTTGGAGTAGTATTTGAAAGTCTCACTTCCACTTTATCCGAATATTCTGAAAAACTTCGCTTCATCCAGAAAGTAATTGAATCAGCAGATGTAAAGTCAGAAATTTGCGGAGTGTATATCCATTGGTCATTTGAGTTCGTTCCACCGGTATTCCAAGTGCAGAACGCAACCGCATTCTCGCCACCCGGAGGAGCTGTGATAACACCGCCTGTCCAACCCGGTATTGGCGAAGTACCAACAGTTTGCCTGTTCCAACCAGTACCATTATCGGGATTTAGTTTGCCCCAACCTGCCGGTGGAAAGTTAGAATTTTCGAAAGATTCAGGAAACCCGGTTTGCGGCGGAGGACCGCTTGAAATAGTAAAGTTAACATTTGAGATATCAAAGAAAATATTGTCAACCGCCTCTACCATAACCCTCGCCTGATTAGTTGAAATATTAGGTAAGTTTACAACTTCACTCCCATCGTTCGCAGTGTTGGCCGCAAGTGTCAGAGGATAAGTCAATCCGCCATCAGTCGAAAGTTTAATGTTTACATTTGAAACGTTAACCGGTGATGCATTCGTATTTGCCACAGCCCAAGTAATTGTTTGCGGGTCTGATGCATTCCATGTAACATTTGTATTTGGCGAAACCACGAGGAACGGACCGGCGGTTGAGGTTACGGAAAACTGAATAAGCCCAAAATTTACGCCACCGGCTTGCGGATTATTATCGCGTACTGTCAATCTGAACGATAAACTTCTCGTGTAGGTTGGCAACAATTCCCCCAGCACGGTTGTATTGTTCAGAAGGTCCTGGAGTCGTGGAAAATATCTCGTTGGTGAAGTTGACGGTAACCACGACCTGAATATTGGAGCATTTCCAGAAGGATTATTCGGGTTACCTGCAGGCCCGAGATCGAACTCTTCCCAGCAGTATGTAACCGGGTCTGAATTAGGATCAGTTGCTGAACCCGTGAGCTTAAACGGCGTACTTACCGGTATTGTAAACCCACCTGTGGGAACTGTTACAATCGGGGGAAGATTCCCGGTCGCCGTTGTTTGAGCACAACTGTTTCCAGCGCCTGTTTGGGTAAAATTAGACATTTCGGAATAACTGCCGGAATGGAAATATGGATCGCTGTTGTTTTGAAGATTCGGCGGACATACGCCGGCATATCCCATTATTGTTGAAGCGCTTCCCGGCTCCCATGCCGTTGAACCGTTACGGTTGCAATTGTTGTTCTGAGTATGGTTACCGGAGTATTGATGACCCATCTCATGTGCAACATAATCCACGTCGAATGGATCGCCGATTGGTTGACTTGATCCGGTAACTCCCCTCGCCTTTTGACCGGATATACAAACAGATCCCAACCACGCAACGCCACCACCACCTGTGCTGAATACATGACCAATATCGTAATTAGAATTTCCAATAACATTGTCAATGTTAGATTGATTCTCTCCAAGCATTGCCCCTCCATTGTTATTGGTGTACGGATCAGTTGAGGGATTAGTGTAAACTAACTGGTCATTGTTAGCAACTAAAACCATTCTTAGTGCCACGTCAGTATGATAAATTCCGTTGACTCTGTTTACCGTAGTTGTAATTGCCGCCATTCCAAGCGGAACTGTTCCGCCATGGAATATCGTGTATTCACCGGTAGCGGCGCAAGCAAGTCGATATGTACGAAGTTGTTCACCGGTTACAAGATGCATTAACGGATTGGAATTCTTTACGGAATTGTCACCTTCGACTAAATTGCAAACAAAATCTGATGCTTTTGTGAAATTTGCTGTATAATATGTGATGTAGTTCGATGTCTCATTGGTGCTGTACGGATCAATGAAGTAATCTCCATGCGGACTTCTGACCATTCCGTGAAACCCGTGCGGAGTATGGTCTATCGTTCCAACTGCATAAGGATCGTCTATGCCTTTGATAATAAAAGTCCGGATTTCAGGAAATTTTTTCGCTAATTCCGGTTCCATTATCTGATATGACACTACGGAAAATCGCTCGAATGTTCCGTCTGGTTTAGGTAGTTCAAAAATCAATGGTGAGTTCTTCGCTTCTTCTGTCCTTTCCGCCGGCGCTCGGTTTAAAACTGATACCAGGTCGCTGAAGTTTACATTTGCAACCGAGTAAACCGTCGGTAAAATTCTCCTTTCACCGCGAAGGTTTATCTGCTGCTCTTCAATAAAACTCCATAATGACAAGGATTCGTTTTTTGCGATTAAACTTTCCGGGTTTCCCGTTCCGTCAAAGAAAAAGGTAATTATGAATGCTATTAATACCAACGCAATTACGGGCAAGTATATACGAATAAGTTTTTTCATGTTAGTTTAATTTCAGTATAGTTTGAAAAATTCACTTAAGTTAATATTGAAAAATTTAATTAAAAATGGTATTAAAAATTTTCCCGTAAATGGATATATTGGATATATCAAATAAAAAAATAAAATTGAGACTATTAACCTCATCATTTATTGTTGCGATTATTGTAATGAGCATCTATTCATGTAACAACAATAGCGACCCGGTCAGTCCAACAACTCAGCGATGTGACAAAACGCTGGGCTTCGGGCGAAACGGACTGTCAAATCTTCCGGCGGATTCATTCACCGTAAGTTATAAACTCTCAATTACCGGGAATGTTGGTATTGAAAGTTACAGGTATCAGACACCCGGTGGTCCGGTTGATGTTACAGGGATTACTTCACCACACACGCTTGATACCTCATTTTTCTTTGCCTCCGGTGACACGGCATTCTTAAATTATAAAACAGAAATTACTAGCGGGTCTGTCGCGGGATCTGTTAAAGTTACTAAAACAAACGTGAGCATGTTAGACACAACTTCTTGTCAGTATTCATCGAATTAATTTATTTAGTTTTAGCCTTTTTCACTATTATTATGGCAGCAATAACACATATATTGCTGCTTTTTTTATCCATTAAAATTCACAATGTCATTCACACATAGAATTCGTATATTAATTTTGGATTTCCTCTACTTCAATATTTATTTTACAGATTAAATCTATCAATGATACTAACCGGGGACTGCGGAGCAACCAATACAATAATCAGTCTGTGGGATTACAGCGATCTCCATAAACAACCTGCAAATGTCAGAAAATATAAAACATCTGACTACTCAAACGCGACTGACATTTTAAATGATTTCATAAGAGATAATGCGAAGGCAACAAGTATAAAGTCAGCATGTATCGGGATTGCCGGTCCTGTGATAAATGGAATTTCATACATGCCGAATCGCCCGTTTTCCGCAAATGAAAATGAGATCCGAGAACTGTTCGGATTTAGCGTTCACTTAGTTAACGACATGATCCTGCACTGTCATAGTGTGCCTGCAGTAAAAGGAGAGTCAGTTCTTCAAATAAAAGCGCCTAACCATTCGTGCCGGAAGTTGACCGGTTTGGTAATTGCTCCGGGTACTGGTTTAGGTCAAGCATTTTTTCTTCAAAGGGAAAACACATTTTCAGCACATCCATCTGAAGCTTCGCACAGGTTGGTTTGTTCTTCAGATGAAATGATAAACAATTTCCTACAGTACCTATCTGCAAGAAATATTGAACCGGTTTACGACAAAGTTATAAGTGGAAACGGGATTATGTTAATGTATGAATATTATTCGGGTGAAAGGATAACCTCAGAAAAACCGGAGGATTTAATTAATCCAGGTTCAATCTTTAACAATGCCTGTAACATGAACGATAAAGTATGCAAAGATGCAATTACTTTATTCTTCAATTTGTTGTACGAGTATTGCATGGAACTCGCTTTAATATTTCTGCCTTATGCGGGTATTTACCTTACCGGAGGGATAGTCCGGAAAAACCTTAAACTCGTTAAGGATTTTTTCAATGAGAATAAATTTTCACAACATCCAACAATGGGATACGTTCTTAAAAATTTTGAAATTAATTTAATCACAGATGAACTCGCTTCACTCAGGGGCGGGTTACATTATTTAAAAATGAATAATTTTATATGACAAACATTACCAAAGCAGCAATTGATTCTATTCGGTCGCTTTCAATGGATGCAGTACAACTTGCAAATAGCGGACATCCCGGAACCCCGATGGCGCTTGCACCTGTTACGTTTGTGCTATACAATAAAATTTTAAACTACGATCCTACTGAACCTGAATGGTTTAATCGTGACAGATTGATTCTCTCGTGTGGTCATGCCTCAATGCTGTTATACTCTGTTCTGCACCTTACCGGATTTGATATTTCGATTGACGATATAAAGAATTTCCGACAATTGAAAAGTAAAACACCGGGACATCCTGAATACCGGCACACTCCCGGCGTTGATACTTCAACAGGGCCGCTCGGACAGGGCACTGCAAATTCTGTCGGAATGGCAATTGCAAGGAAGTGGTTCGCAGACCGGTTTAACAAACCTGAATTTGATTTAATTAGTTATAAGGTTATTACCATTGTTAGCGATGGTGATTTGATGGAAGGTGTTTCCTCCGAAGCCGCCTCGCTCGCCGGCCATTTAAAACTTAACGACCTCATCTGGATTTACGATAACAACAAAATTACAATTGACGGCAAAACATTATTGAGCTTTAGTGATGATATTAAATTAAGGTTCAATAGTGTAGGATGGAACGTGTTAGAAATAACCGATGCCAACGATACCGACCAAATTGAAAAAATCCTGTCAGATGCGGTTAACCAAAAAAGTAAGCCTACATTAGTTATCCTTAATTCTATAATCGGATACGGAAGTCCGAACAAACAGGATACTTCCGCCGCGCACGGGTCACCTTTAGGGGAAGAAGAAGTCAAATTAACGAAAACATTTTACGGATTGGATCCAGATAAAAAATTCTTTGTCCCGTCAGAACTAAGTCAATTCCGGGAACAAAAAATAAACGAGGGAAAAGAAAAGAAAATATCTTGGGATAAATTATTCGATAATTACCGAAATGCTTATCCACATGAAGCTGCTGAACTTTTAACTATAATAAACCGCGAACTACCCAACGATATTCCAGAATGTGTTAAGATTTTTCCCGATAATCAGAAGATAGCTTCAACGCGCGAGTTGAACGGTAAAGTCTTAAATACAGTCGCATCCCACATCCCATGGATGATTGGGGGATCGGCTGATCTCAGTGAATCGAACAATGTAAAATTAACCGGGAAAGGTGATTTCAGCCCGGAAAATTACTCCGGCAGGAATATTCATTTTGGGATACGGGAACATGCTATGGGTGCAATTGCCAACGGGATGAGGCTTTGTAATCTCTTACCTTTCACGGGGACGTTTCTTGTGTTCTCAGACTATATGAAACCTGCAATTAGAATGGCTGCATTAATGAAACTTAATGTCATCTGTATTTTTTCTCACGACAGTATAGGGCTTGGTGAAGACGGACCAACCCACCAACCTGTCGAGCACCTTGCTATGCTTAGGGCAATTCCCGGGCTTGATGTATTTAGACCTGCAGACGATAAAGAGATTGAAGCGATGTGGAATTATACTTTGAGCCTGAGAGACAGACCGATAGCTATAATTTTATCCAGACAGAAAATTCCAATGATTAACAGATCGAAATACAGTTCAGCAGAAGGAACTTCGAAAGGTGGTTACATTATTGCGGATTCGGAGAATCCTACAGCAATAATTATAGGAACTGGTTCAGAGCTATACCTCTGTATTGACGCATTCGAGAAATTGAAACAATCCGGAATAAATGTTCGTGTTGTGAGCATGCCCTGTCTTGAAGAATTCGACAGGCAAAATGAAGAATATCGCAATTTTGTGCTGCCACCGGAAATTTCCAACAGAATAAGTGTTGAAGCCGGAAGCACTCTCGGCTGGAACAAATACACGGGCGATAAGGGAGTTTCCATAGGTCTTGATAGTTTCGGCGAATCTGCACCGGCGGATGAATTGTACCGCTATTTTAATATCACTGTCGAAAGGATTATAAATGAAGTGAAGAGTTTATATGCACAATGAACCCGGAGACGTGAATTGATTTTATTAATCTTCGTTTGAGCGGTTAAGTAAACTCTTAGAAATTTGTTTAGACGCTTTTACACCTAATTCTTTTACTTTTTCTACCTGCGAAATGAGATTTCCCCTCCCTTCAGAAAGTTTCGTCATTGAGCTTTTATACGCAGACTGTGTCTGCTCTAACCGTTTACCTATTTCTATCAGGTCGTTTGTCAGGTCAGCGAACTTGTCGTACAACAACCCGCACCTCTTTGCTATCTCGAGCGCATTGGCATTTTGATGTTCAACTTTCCAGATGCTTGAAATTGTACGTAACGTTGCCAGAAGGGTTGTAGGACTTACAATTACGATATTGTTATCGAAAGCATCAGAATACAATGTACTATCGTTTTGAACAGTAAGAGCAAATGCAGGCTCAATAGGCATAAACATGAGGACAAAATCAGGGCTTTTAATCTCCTCGATTAAATGATAATTTTTGTCACTAAGATTTTTCAGATGATTCCGCACTGACTTGAGATGAAGTGTCAGATATTCTTTGCGATCTTTTTCGTTGTCTGATGAGACGTACAGTTCATAATTTTTAAGCGATACTTTCGAATCAATTATTAAATTCTTGTCGTCAGGTAAATAAACAACTGCATCTGGTATTTTTTTTGAACCTTCTTCAGTTCGAAAACCGAGCTGGAGTTTATATTCCCTGTCTTTTACTAATCCGGATTTTTCAAGCATACTCTCAAGTAAAAATTCTCCCCATGTGCCTTGTGCTTTTGAATCACCCTTTAACGCTTTAGTGAGGTTGTTTGCTTCTTCAGTCATTCTCATGTTCAATTCCTGAAGGTTTCTGATCTGCTCAGCAAGCGTAGTCCGCTCCTTCATCCCCTCTTTATAAGTCAAATCAATTTTCTGTTCAAAATCAAAGATTCTCTCCCTTAGGGGCTTAAGGATGCTCTCAAGATTCTCTTTATTTTGCATCGTAAACTTCGCTGACTTCTCCTCGAGAATCTTCGATGCCAACGCCTCAAAATCAGCAGTAAATTTCTTCTGAAGAGATTCCATCTCAGCGAGTTTATCGTTCAGACTTTGTTGAAGATGTTTATTGTTTGTTTGCGCTTCTGTAAGAGATACTGAAAGTCGAGAAACCTCTTCCCGTTGCAATTCAATCTCACCGGTAAGGCTTGAATTTGTATTCTCAAGGAAACTATTCCTTTCCGTTAAAGCGATTATCCTGCGGGATGAATTTAACCTCGCAATCAGAAATCCGATTATTAGACCTGCAGCGACGGTTAAAATGATGTATAAAATATCCATTGGCTATAATAAAAAAGTTATCATTGCCGAAACCGGAACCATCATCCGAGCATCTGAAATGAATTTTTTTGATACTTCGTTCGTATTAAAAAAATAATGAAATCCCGTTTCAATTGAGATGAAAGTTCGTTTACTTTTCGAAATCGAATAGTTAATACCGGCGCCTGCTGATATTCCCAACACATTTTCCGATACGTCATCGGAATTTAGCAAGTAGTAATATGCGCCGAATTTTGGATACATATTCACATTGTATCTGAAAACATCGTTGAATAAAAATTCCCCACCGATATTTGTGATTGATAATTTCATTGATGATTCGTCTTTGCTACTGAATTCAGAGTGCTGAAATCCGATTCTCAGTTTGTAATATCTCCCTAAATCCAAACCAAATTTCGCTTCAACATTGTAGCCCACATTATAGCGACCTTTAAAAGTATCTCCCTGCACAGGTATTGTAGCACCGGTACCGAGTGAAATAAAATTTTGTGTCTTCTGTTGCGTCATTACCGGTGATACGCTTGCAAAATATATGATCGTCAAAAAGATTACCCGGAACCGGATTAAGTACATTGAATATTTTTTCATTATAATAGATTCTGGGCTTTAAGAATCATGTCAATAAGTTCTCGAACCGCGCCGTTTCCACCAGCTTTCTTACAAACGTAATGAACATGATTTTTTACTTCATCAACTGCGCTCTCGGGACATGAAGCAAACCCTACAAGTTTAAGCAACGGAATATCAAATTCGTCATCGCCAATGTAAGCAAAGTTTTCATTTTTGAATCCGTATTTAATTTTCAACTCTTCAAATGGAACAGTCTTATCCGCAATATCTTCGTACAAATGATCAATTCCGAGTTTCGTTACACGCCTGTGATTTACCGCAGAACTTTTCCCGCTGATGACAGCAAAAAGCATCCCCAATTCCTTTGCTCTGGTGATACCGAATCCATCGTGAGTGTGAAATAGTTTTATATCTGCACCACTTGAAGAATATACGATGTGACCTGTTGTAAGGCACCCGTCAAGATCCATGAGAATCATTTTTATTTTTGTCAGGTCAGGTTGATTTTTCATTTATCTGAATTTTTGTTCAATAACTCTTAACAAATCGTATTTGCGTTGTCTCATAAAAACGAAAGTGGTGTTCTCATAAATTACGTAGCCATTTTCGTCAATGAAAAATATAGCTCGTCTGGGTAAATTGAATATACTGAGAACATCGTAAGCTCGGCATACTTCTTTTGTTTCATCGGAGAGGAGGTCAAATTTTATACTGTATTTCTCTTTGAACTTTTTATGTGAATCCACGCTGTCATTGCTAATCCCGAATACTATTATTCCCAGCTCTTCAAACTCGTTTAATGAATCGCTGTACTCACACAGTTGATTTGTACACACGGTTGAATTGTCTTTAGGATAAAAAACAAGCATTATACGTTTACCGAAGTAATCGCTGAGAGACACATCTTTCCCATCCTGATTTTTTAGCTTAAACAATGGAGCTTTTTCACCTGTAATCATAAAATAATCAGTCGAATTTAAATGCCGAATCGCATACTTTATTCAGGACACATTCTGCGCATAAAGGTTTACGGGCTTTACAAATATTTCTCCCAAGCTCACCTATCCTCATCGAAAAATCAAATTGCTCTTTCTTCGGAACTATCCTGTCAATGCCAATTTCAATTTTGACAGCATCACTCTCGTCAATAATTCCAAGCCGGTTGACAACGCGCTTGAAATGTGTATCAACAATTATTACATCTTTCTTACCATAGCAATTACCGAGAATGACTGATGCTGATTTTCGCCCCACTCCTGCTAATTGAGTAAGTTCTTCCATTGTTTCCGGAACATTTCCGTTATATTCTTCAACTAATTTCTTTGATAGCGCGTAAACCGATTTTGTCTTATTGTTGAAAAAGTTTATACTGCGGATATTCTCCCTCAATTTTTCTTCACCCAATTTGATGATATCATACGGAGACCGGTAAATAGACTTATACAGTGGAACCATAGTCATATTCACGCGTTCGTCCGTACATTGTGCTGCTAACACAGTTGAAACTATCAATTCAAAAGGTGAATTAAATTCGAGGTGGCATTTGACCTCCGGGAAGGTAATTGCTAGAAGTTTGATAATTTGTTCAACTTTTTTTTTCAAAAGCTAACTTCAGATAAAATAATTGAGCATTTTGTAAACCAGTTTTGCCCCGTAAAAGTCGGGAAATTCAATCGAAGGTTTCGGTGAAAGTTCAACAACATCAAATCCGACAACATTTCTGCGCTCACCGAGTTTTCTAAGCAATTTCATAGTCTCTTCCCAGTAAAATCCAAGTGGTTCCGGCGTACCGGTTGAAGGCATGATTGAAGGGTCAAAATAATCTACGTCAAATGTTACATATACATTTTCTCCCAATGCGTCTATAACCTTGTCATCCCAGTCGTTACCAAATTCTCCGTTCCTTATCTGATGGGCATAAAATGTTTTCATGTTGTTTTGTAGAATAAACTCATACTCCTCTCTACACTGTGCTCTGATACCGATCTGAACTATATCACGCGTTAATTCCGATACTCTCGCCATTACGGATGCATGTGAATATTTGCTTCCTTCGTATTCTTCCCGATAATCGGAATGAGCATCGAATTGCAAAACTGACAGATTTCTAAAGTATTCAAGATGAGCTTTTATCGGTGCGAAAGATATTGTATGTTCACCACCAAGAGTTACCACATACTTCCCTTCAATGATTAATTCACGGACATTGTGATAAATTTTTTCAAGTGCTTCTTTATCTCTCACACCGTTAAATTCAATTGGTGGTAAAGTTGCAATACCTGCATCGAAGCACAATTCCCTGTTCAGTTCCTCATCAAAAAATTCGACGAAATGGGAAGCTTTTAAAATAGCTCCAGGACCGTTAGCAGTCCCTTGCCCGTATGATGTCGTTGCTTCGTAAGGAACGGGAAGTATCGCAATCTTCGAATTATTAAATGACGAGTACCGATCTTCTAAAGCGAGAAAATTTTCATTAATTGATAGAGTATTCATTAATAGTTCACGGTTTATACTCAACTACATTAAATAGTTCTTTAAGCTTTTTAACAATATCTGATTCGGTGGGTTGAGTGTTTGATATTCCGGTAGCGGTAATTTCTTCGTCAAGTTTTTTTTTTGAACCCCGAAGAATTTCGATAACTGAAATCAAATCGCTAATTTCACCGTTTACGCGGGTAAGTTCTACAAGAAGCATTTCCAGCAACAATTTCTGGTTGGAAGAATATTTCAACCTCGATTCAGCCTCAAATAAAACCTTCAATAACCTAAGCAATTGAGGTTCGGAAAATTTCTGCGCTGATTCAAGATACATTGATTTCACAGCTTCCGATTCATCCAGTAAATCAGGGCTACCGGTTGTTTTTACCAACAGAAGATTTCTAAAATGTTCCGTAACCCCGTTGTAAAAAGTCATTAAATCAAATCCCCTTGAGCTCACCTCTTCGAAATATTCAATTATACCTTTCGCGTCTGATGAAATTACACGGTTTGAAATTTCGAAATATATCTCTTTATCCGGCAGGTTCAGAAATCCCCGCAGCTCATCAAAAGTAATATTGTTCCCACAGAATGAAACCGCCATATCGAAAATTCCAAGCGCATCCCTTAGCGCACCGTCACCAAGTTTTGCAATCAGGAACACCGATCGTTCATCAATGTTTACACCTTCCTGCTTTGCGATTTCATTAAGTTTATCTGAAATTTCGTTTATGGTAATCCGTTGCAACTGAAACCTCTGGCAACGGCTTACAATCGTTTGAGGTATCTTTTCCGGATTAGTTGTCGCAAGAATAAAAATCAAATACTTTGGCGGTTCTTCAAGAATCTTCAGCAATGCATTGAACGCTTGAAGCGTCAGCATGTGAACTTCGTCAATAATAAAGAACTTATATTTCCCCTTAATCGGGTAATACTTTGCCGTATCCTGAATTGCCCGAACATCATCAATTCCTCTGTTTGACGCTGCGTCCATTTCAACTACATCGGGATGCACACCTTTAGTTATCTCTGTACAATTCCCACATTCGCCACATGGTTCGCCATCTCCTGGATCTGTACAGTTGAGAGCTTTTGCCATTATCCTTGCAATCGTAGTCTTGCCAACACCTCTTGGTCCACTCAGTAGATATGCGTGAGCGATTTTGTTTACCTTGATAGCATTTCTCATTGTCTGGACTACGAAATCCTGAGAAGTTACTTCATTAAACTTTTGTGGTCTGAACTTCCTCGCTGATACCATGAAATCTGACATATTGGGCTTAATAATTTTTTTTGTTAACTTTTCTCTTTTTTAACTTATCCTTCCCGAAGATGAGTTCAAACCCTTGTTCGATTTTTGAGACTGTCACAATATTAAGCTTTGATGTAATGTCAACAGAAATATCTTTCAGGTTTATTTCATTGTCCTGAGGTATAATAACGTTCATTATTCCGCTCCGCAATGCAGCAAGTAATTTTTCTTTCAAACCACCAATCGGCAGAACGTTACCGCGAAGTGTTATCTCACCGGTCATAGCTACATTGGTACTGCAGGGTATTTTAGTAAGTGCAGAGAGAACTGCTATCACCATTGTAATGCCGGCAGACGGTCCGTCTTTTGGGATTGCACCTTCGGGTAAGTGTATGTGAATATCGTTTTCTTTGAACAGATTTTCGTCAATTCCAAATGATTCAGAGTTTGATCTCAAATATGATAATCCCGCCATTGCAGATTCTTTCATCACGTCTCCAAGTTTACCAGTGAGGGTAAGCTTGCCCGTTCCTTTCATCACGTTAGCGTCAACGGTTAGAATATCCCCGCCCATCGGGGTCCAGGCGAGACCGAACACTGATCCTACCTTTCCGGCTTTTCGTTGCTCGGCGGGTTTGTTTTTAAATTTCGGAACGCCGAGATACTCTTCAATTTTCGCTGGTGTAATTGTTATCCCTTTTGGAGTAACAGTCCCATTCATTACCTTTTCTTTTGCAACTTTTCTGATTATAGATGATATCTCCCGCTCGAGGTTCCTAACTCCGGCTTCGCGGGTATATTCGCGAATTATCCGGTAAATTGATTTATCGTTAAATTTCACCCCTTGCCCATCCAGACCATGCTCCACAAGTTCATTTGGAATTATGTGCTTCTTTGCTATTTCCAGCTTTTGAAAATCCATATAGCTGCTCATTTCTATTAGTTCCATTCTATCACGCAAGGCATGCGGTATATTATATTTCACATTGGCGGTTGTGATAAAAAGCACTTTCGACAAATCGTAATCTACTTCGAGATAGTGGTCGTTAAAGGTATTATTCTGTTCAGGGTCTAAAACTTCGAGCATTGCACTTGACGGATCGCCTCTGAAATCATTGCTCATTTTGTCAATTTCATCAATAAGAATAACCGGATTAATTGTCCCCGCCCTCTTCATCGCCTGAATAATTTTACCCGGCATTGAACCGATGTACGTTCGCCTGTGACCACGGATTTCCGCTTCATCCCTAACGCCACCTACTGAAAGCCTTACGAATTTCCTGCCTATTGCCCTTGCGATTGATTTACCGAGTGAAGTTTTACCAACTCCAGGCGGACCTGCAAAGCATAATATCTGCCCCTTTGGTGAACTTTTAATACTCTTGTCTTTAAGCAATTTCAATACAGCTAAAAGCTCCAGTATCCTTTCTTTAGGTTTCTCAAGGTCGTAGTGATCTTCGTCCAGAATCACTTTAGCGCTATTCAGATCGAAGTTGTCTTCAGTAGATTCAGTCCACGGTACTGAGACCAACCAATCAAGATAGTTGCGGAGGACTGAAAATTCAGGTGACATTTGCGGAGTTTTCCTTAGCTTTGAGAACTCTTCCATCGTCTTATCCATAACCGGTTTTGGCATTCCCGATTTTTCAATTTTCCCTCTAAGCTTGATCAAGTCAGGATCGGATTCCGTATCTTCTTCCAATTCTTCCTGTAATATCCTAATCTGTTCCTGCACAATAAATTTCCGCTGATTTTTTTGCATCGCATTGTAAATCTTAGCGTCAATTTCTTTTTCAGCATTAAGTATTTCCAGCTCCGAATTTAAAAGATATAACACTTCGAAAAATTTTGCTTCAATACTTTCGCGCTCAAGTATTGTGTATCTTTTCTTCACATCCAAATTGAGATGAGAAGCAATGAAATACAATTTCTTTTGTGCTTCTTTGAAAGCGTTATATTTACTCATAATTTCATTCGGAATCTCTTTATTTGCCTGAACATATTCATTGAACAGCGAAGACGCCCTCTTAACGAGTGCGTTTAACTCCGGAGTTACATTGTCAAATGATGGAATGTTAAACACTTCGGCGGTAATGAAATCGTGTTCCTGAAACCTGATTACTTTGGCAGGGATAATACCGTTGACCAACACTTTAATCAGTCCGTTCGGGAGCCTTAAAACCTGAAGTATTTTTGCGACAACACCTATTTTATAAAGGTTAGCACTTGTTGTGTTTTCAATTGCAGGGTCAATTTGTGTTACAAGAAAAATATATTTGTCTGCAGTGATTGATTTGTTTATTGCTTTAACAGATGTATCTCTACCGGCTAATATCGGGTAAACTGTATGCGGGAAAACCACTAAATCTTTTAAAGGTAAAACCGGCAATACGATGGGAATTTTATCTTTCCCTTCTTCCGACATTGTGTCGCTTTCGTAAAAGACCTCGTCAAAATGATCGTATATGCTATCTTTATCTGTCATTTGAATTTAAATTAGACGTAAAAATAAATTCTTCGTTTTTAAATATCAGTGATGAATTTCGGACAAGTTAGCTATCCTATTCGGAATTTAAAAGTAATTCGCATTTGTTTGATTATATTTTACTTTTGCATTTACTCAAATTAATTTTAATGTGATTTTATCCTAAAAACTTTTCGTTATGCTGAAACTTTATTTGGTTTTAATTGCCTTGTTAATTTTTAAACCGGCCGGAGGCTGTAAAACGTCGGGAAATGATATGCCGATAAAATGGGAGCTCACTTTCGAAGATAATTTCAACACGTTTGATACAACAAAATGGATAACAGAATTTCCATGGGAAACGAGAACGATCTGGTCTAACAAGGAATTGCAGTGGTATATGCCGGAGAATGTTTCGGTTAAAGATGGTAAGTTGCAACTGACGACGGTTAAAAAGCAGATTTATGGAAAAGACGTAGAAAGCGAAAAGCAATTTGAATACACTTCGGGTATGATTTGCAGTTCCGAGAGTTTCGTACAACCGTACGGGAAATGGGAAATCCGCGTTAAATTTCCTTTCAGAAAAGGATTTTGGCCTGCTTTCTGGCTCTTACCGGAACAAAGACCAACCTTGCCGGAGGTTGACGTGTTTGAATATTTCGGGATTGATAAAAACCAAATATCTTCTACATTGCATTGGGGTATTGACTATCCAAATTATGAAACAGGGAAATATTACGGCCTTGGCGAACCGTTTTATTACGTAAAATCCAGCTCTACTGAAGGCGATTTTGCAGATCGCTGGATGGTCTGGGAATTTGAATGTCTGCCGAATAAAGCTACATGGAAACTTGATGGTAAAGTTGTCTTTGAAATGACAGAAGGTATTCCCACAGCGCCTATGTTTATGATTGCTAACGTTGCAGTCAAGGATCACGAACAAAACAACAAACAGGTTGATGATTCCAATTCACCTTATGTCATGGAAATTGATTACATCCGTGTTTATAAAATGGTACCATCGAACTAACTTAACATAGTAAGGTAGCATGATTAAATTAATTGTGAAAAACTGAACAATCAAATTATTAAATGAGGATAACCAACAGAATCGGGGCAGCATTAATTTTTGCAGTGTGTCTGCTGTATTCCGCTTCATGTAACTACGTTACACACCGGACATTTTCCGGTTCACCTCTCGATACAATAACGGAGCCGGATTATGAATTGACGAACGACGATAAATATCAGGACTTCGTTACCTATATTTTTTTAGGAAACCGGATTGAAAATTTTTCCGCATACTTCAACGCATATTATACCGCACAATCGGATTTCGACCAGGCAATGAACCAGATTGAAACATCAAGGATTGCGGCTTATAACAGGCGACTTGATTCCTTAAACATCGCAACGCCAATATCTCCTCAGACTAAAGATTTGCTCACTAAAGTCGTCGAGCGTGCCTCTAAGGTAATTCAGTTTCAAAAAGATTCGAGGTTTATCGATAAAGCGGTACTAATGATCGGGCAATCATATTACTATATGCAGGAATATCTTCAAGCCGAAAGGTCACTCTCTGAGTTCCTATCAAAGTTTGAGACCAGTGCAGTCCGCGATAAAGCTATTTTGTACTACTCAAAGACAAAGTTTCGGCTCGGTCAAAACCGTGAAGCAGAAACATTAATGAAAAGCCTTTTAGAAAATTCAAAAAACTTTTCGGTAAAATCCGAAGCTGCATTCGATTTGGGGGTTTACTATCTCACTCAAAAAAACCAGTCGGAGGCGATGAAATATCTCAAAGATGCCGTTGACCTCTCAAAAGATTCGGAAACCCGCGCACGTAATCAATACCTGCTTGCCAGAATCTACTCAACCTTCGAATCGCCCCTTACTACGGCGGCATTTAATAAAGCAATTGATTTGAGTTCTAATTTAGACCTCACCTTTTATTCAAGCCTTAACTATGCTAAAGCATTAATCAGCGATCAGAATTACCGTCTGGCAGGCGAACTTCTGGAAGATATGGCATCTGACTATCGGGATTACCCGGAGTTTAGACAATTGGTAGATTTAGAGATTGCAAACAATCTGCTTGCAATGGGCAATTTTGAGAAAGCCAAAATTGCATATTATAACGTGATTGTAGATTTCCCCGGTTCAATATCCGCATCTGATGCATACTATTACCTCGCTAAATATTACGAGACTAATTCAGGTGATTATCTTACAGCATTGGTAAACTACAACAAATCTAATCAGGAAAATTCTAACTCTAATTTCTCCGAAATCACTAAAAATAAATCAAAAGTTCTAGATAAATATTTCACTTTAATTGCGAAAGCAAATAATACGACCAAACAGGAAATCCCACTTCAGAACAAGGAGCTTGAAGAGTACAGGATAAAACGTCTCGAACAAAAAGGAATTGAAACAGCGCCGGGCAGAGACGGAATAGAAAACCGTGAAACACCTGAAGGGAAGGGTGGCGGTCAGACTTTCAGGTTTTCAATCGAACTCGACGATTCTATAAAATCCGGCAAAGAAAAAGAAGGCGACATAAAGGAAAAAGAGAAGCGAAAAGAATCGGGAAAAGAAACGGGTGAGGATAAAGAGAATTCCGGGAAAACCGAAGAAGATACTACGGGCAATCAGCAAGTGGATATTAATAAGATTCAAGACCAAAGGTTCAGCGCTTTATTTCAACTCGCTGAAATATTCATGTACGAAATTGTTATCCCCGATTCTGCCGAACATTACCTTAATTTACTGATTAGCGAAGAAACAGATTACCTTAATCTTGCAAAGGCGTATTACACTAAAGCTATCGTACTGTCGAATTCAGGCAGGACAGCGGAGGCAGAAGTAATCTACAACAAAATAATAAATGAATATCCGAATTCACCTTTTGCAATTGAATCAAAAAAACAACTTGGGTTATCAGTAAACCAAAATGTATCTGCAGGAGTTGACCAGATATTTGAAAAGGTTTCTTCTTCCATTTTGAACAAGCAGTATTCTGAAGCAATTACCGAACTGCAGGGAATAATTATATCACACCCGGACTCGACTGTACTACCTAGGGCTTATTACACCCTCGGCTGGATTTATGAAAACCAGATCATAAACAAAGACAGCGCACTACACTACTACAATATGATCATATCCAACTATCCGTTTACAATTTACAATAACCGTGTATTTGAAAAGGTAACTGTATTAACTCAAAAAGAGTCTGATGGAAATGATCAGGACAAACTGAAAAATGAAAATCCGGAAACGATTAACGAGCCAAAGCCGGAACTTAAGAAAGATCAACCCGAAGAAGACGTTGAAAAGCCCGATGGTGAAGTTCAACAGAAAGAAGGCGATCAGTTACCGGTAGAAGAAATTAAAAAATCTAAAGGAGAGGGTGAGGACTAAGAAAACTGAAATCATACCAAAACCATTACCATTAAGTTTTTATACAAGGAAGTCGCTTACAGTTGCGAGAGAACTCCTTGGTAAAACTTTCGTCCGGATAATAAACGGTAAAATCCTTTCAGGTTTGATAGTAGAAACTGAAGCTTACACAGGAAGGACTGACCCTGCCAGTCACAGTTACAAAGGCAAAACCAAAAGAAACGAAGTTATGTTCAATCGTCCCGGGCTACTTTACGTTTACTTCATTTATGGAGTACACTATTGCGCAAATGCTACAGCCGGAAAGCCCGGTGATGCCCATGCTGTTCTTATAAGAGCGATTGAACCACTATCGGGAATTGAAGAAATGAAAAAGTTCAGACAGGTAAACAACATTTACAATCTAACCAGTGGCCCCGGTAAACTTTGTATGGCATTAGATATTTCGCTCGAACTGAACGGAATTGACATTACATCAAAAAGCGAAGTTTTTATTTTCGATTCGGGTTATACAAATTTCAAAATAAGCGCCTCAAAACGCATTGGAATTTCAAAAGCTGAGGACAGGCTCAACAGATTTTTCATTTATGGAAATCCATTCGTTACGAACCATAAATTCAACAAACTAAAATAACTATATTGAAAATTAAATTTCACGGCGCAGCCAGGACTGTAACCGGCTCTCAGCATTTGCTTGAGATTAACGGGAAAAGTTTATTACTCGATTGTGGTCTTTTTCAGGGTAAACGTGAAGAATCTTACAAAAGGAATAAAAATTTGCTTTTCGACCCTCAAAAGATTAATGCAGTGATTTTATCTCACGCTCATATTGATCATTCAGGGAATCTCCCGAGTTTATGGCGCAACGGGTTCAAAGGTAATATCTATGCAACCCCTGCAACGATAGATCTGTGCGAAATTATGCTACGCGATAGCGGCTACATACAGGAGAAAGATATCGAATATGTAAACAAGAAAAGGCGAAAGAAAAATGAACCGGAGTTCAATCCATTGTACACAATTGATGATGTAATTAATACTCTGAACTTGTTCAAACCTGTCAATTACTATGAAGAATTAGAAATACCGGAATTTGATGGCAAAGTGAAAATGAAATTTTTTAATGCGGGGCATATACTTGGCTCAGCACAAACCGTGCTTGAAATAAATCAAAATACCCGAAAAATCAAGTTTGCTTTTACAGGTGATATAGGAAGACCCGGACTCCCGATTCTACGCGATCCGGACTTTATTGGTAACGTAAATTGTATTATTAGTGAATCAACTTACGGCAACAGAGTACACGATAAATCGGACGGAATGGAGTTTCAATTCGCAAAAACCATCAATGAAACTTACAATAAAAGCGGGAAATTAATCATTCCTGCTTTTAGCGTCGGGAGAACTCAGGAAATAGTTTACGTTTACACGAAACTCCTAAATGAAGGGAAAATTCCTGATGTGAAAATATTCGTTGATAGTCCGCTCTCGACCAACGCAACAGAAGTTTTCAGGAAACATCCGGACAGTTTCGATAAGGAAACCGCCAAATTACTACGTAATGGTGTCGATATTTTTGGCAATACTCATGTTAGTTATATACGAGATGCATTCTATTCCAAGAAACTAAATGAACTCGATGAACCGGTTATAATAATATCCGCTTCGGGAATGTGCGAATCGGGTAGAATTCTGCATCACTTAAAAAATAACATAGAAAACAAGAACAATACAATTTTGATTGTTGGGTTTATGGCTCAACATACACTCGGCAGACAAATTATCGACTCAAGGGATAAACCTAACCCGACAGTAAAAATCTTTGGTGATTCGTATCAGGTAAATGCGAACGTAGTTGTACTGAACTCATTTTCCGCCCACGCGGATAAAAATGAACTACATGAATACTTCGATAAATTCGACCGGAAGTTGTTGGAAGATATATTTCTTGTACACGGTGAACTCCCGCAACAGCAGGCGCTTAAGAGTGCATTAGAGAAAATGGGGTTCGGGAAAATTTACATTCCTTCCGACGGGGAAGAATTTGAAATTTAGGTTACATCAGACTTTTATAAACATCCAGATATTTCTCTGCGGATTTTTTCCACGAAAAGTCCTCTAACATTCCGCGGCGTTGTATCCCGCTCCATATATCTTTTTGGTAATAAATATCAACTGCCCGCTGAATTGTTGAAAGCAGAGCAGCTGACGAATATTCGTTAAACGAAAAACCATTCCCCTTTTCATAATATTCATGGTAGTCCATAACTGTATCAGCTAACCCGCCGGTTTTTCGAACAACCGGGACAGTACCGTACCTGAGCGAATACATTTGATTGAGTCCACAAGGTTCATATCTCGACGGCATGAGAAATATATCCGCACCTGCAGTAATCAAGTGCGATAGTTCGTTGTTGTAACCCAAATATGCGCAGAACCTTCCTTCAAAACTTGACTCAGCTGCAGATAAAAATTGTTCGTACTGCTCTTCACCACTGCCTAAAACAACAAACCTAACAGGCAGCGACATGATATGATTTATTATTGGTTGTAATAAATTAATTCCCTTTTGACCAGCAAGTCGTGATACAATTCCAAGTACTGGCTGATTTTCAGCATATTCTATGTTTACTCTTTCAAGCAGATTCTTTTTATTTTCTTCCTTCATTTCAAGTGTTTCTGCCGTGTACTGACTTTTGATAAATTTATCCTTTGCAGGATTCCAAAGGTCAATATCTATTCCGTTTAAAATTCCTATAAGATCGTTACTTCTGGAGCGCAAAACCCCGTCCATACCGGCACCGTACTCCTCGGTTTGGATTTCTCTGGCATAAGTCGGACTCACAGTTGAAATTTTGTCGGCGTACATTATCCCCGATTTTAAAAAACTGAAAGTGGAATGAAATTCGAGCGGACCGGCGTTCAGGTACAAGTTCCTATCCAAACCCGATTTTGCAACAGTACTTTCAGGAAATCGCCCCTGATATCCTATATTATGAATTGACAACAAAGATCTTGATTCGCCGAACAACCTGTCCCATGCATAATTTGTTTTCAAGTAAACCGGAATGAGGCCGGTTTGCCAATCGTTGCAATGGATAACATCAGGCGCCCACTTCAATCTTTGCAATGTCATCAAACTTGCATTTTGAAACAGGAGAAACCTTTCATCTTCGTCGGAATCGTTTGTATATGGTAGGTTACGGTGGTAATAATACGGGCAATCTATAAAGTAAACCTCCACCTCGGCACCGGGCAATGTAGTATGAAATACTGAAAAGTTTAAATCTTTTCCCGCAAGATGAACTGAAATATTGCTGAATTCGTCAATCCGCTTAATTCCATGGTCTTGAACTTTTATTCCCCCGTACAATGGTAGAAACACTTTCACTTCACAACCCGATTGGTATAGTGCTTTCGGCAAAGCACCGGCGACATCACCCAGCCCTCCGGTTTTTACGTAAGGGAAACATTCTGAGGTAAGAAAAGCAACTTTCATTACAGTTAAAATCGGGTTTCGATAAAATAAGGTAACATTTTCCTCCAAGTTGGCCAGTCGTGCGGCATATCGTGACCCCAAATATCTAGTTCATGCGGAATGTTTTTCGAATCCAAAACCGCTGAAAGAGTTTTTGATGACTGAGGATTTTCGTAGTTCCCCTGCCCGGTCGCAATTATTAATTTCTTGTGAAACCTCATTTGGTTCAGGATATTTTCATCTTCCAGACGAGGTAAATAATCTAAAGGTGAATTGAAATAAACAGTATCATCAAAGTAACCTTTTGTGTAATCCTTCAAATCGTATGAACCGCTCATAGCGATAAAACCGGCGTAAATATCCGGTCGGCGGAAAAAAATATTTGCGGAATGAAGCGCGCCAAGCGATGCGCCTGATAAGTAAACCGGGACTTCACCTTTACAGTCATTGTTAATGTAAGGCACGACTTCAAAATTTACATAGTCATTGAATTGAACTTGTCTCTGAGCTTTAGCAAATCCGGGCATTTCGTCGTTAAGCCACGATTCAGAGTTAATACTATTAATGGAATATACTTTTAGTTTTCCTGCATCAATGAATGGTTCAAGCGTTTCAATCATATGAAACCTCTCATACTCAAGAAAATCTGCAGCAGCCGTCGGCAACAGCAAAAGCGCAAAACCATGATGACCGTACGCTACAATTTCCATATCTTTATTTAGGATCGGACTAAACCATTTTGAAATATCTCTTCTCATTTTATTTAATTTAATATTGTTAATAAAAATATTCGGTTAGTAAATAACAACTCCTGTAATCTCTTGAATTATAAACTTGTGACCACCTGAGTTTAACAGGTATTAACGAGATATCAAATTTGCTTCAAATATAAAACTGAAAATTTCCCGGGTCATCATAATTTACACTTATATACAAGATCAAAGCTTGTTTCACCTGTGGCAACGGTGTAATCCGCTGGCTGAATTATTGTTCCTGCCGGAGTCGTTTGTAAATTAAAACTGTAAAGTTATCAATTCTTCAGTATTATTGAAACGCATAAGCATTGAAATAGAGCTTGATAAAATCATAGTGTAAAATTTCATTCGTATCCGGATTTAACTATTTTATATTAATCTTCATTTCATAACCGTAAAAAAAAAGGCGGTTGGAAAACCGCCTTTATGATTGCAATATACCTCTCGGTTATTTGAGGAGTACCATACGTTTTGAGTCCGAAAATTTTTCTGTATCGAACCTGCAAATATAAATTCCTGAGGGTAAATTATCACCGTTGAAAGAGCTGGAATAATTACCCGCATTTAAAGTTTGGTTATCAACTAAAGTCTGAACAAGTTTTCCGCTTAAATCAAAAACTTTCAACGAAATTTTGCTTGATTCCGGCAATGAGAAATTAATTTTCGTGACCGGATTGAACGGGTTCGGGAAGTTTTGATTTAGTTTGTATTCCGAAGGTGTCTCATTATTGACAGGGTTAACATTCGACGGTCCTTCAAGTTTATAAATGCGCCCAGAAGAACTGTACTGCAATAAATAAAGCTCACCAGCTTTATCCTGCCCAAAAGATGAAATCGAAAAATTTGTTTCCTCAAGCAGAGCGTTTGAAGTATTTCCGTTTTCATGCGTTAACGCCCAGGTTTTCCCGGAACCGTAATCACCGTAAATATACTTACCCTGAAGTTCAGGATATTTTGTACCTCTGTAAACGTAACCACCGGTAATTGAAATCCCTTCAGATCGCGGATAATCAAAAACCGGGAAAATATAATTCGACGAAGGTCCGCATCCGGAAGTATTGTATGGCAGGAATCCCTCATAACACCGCCAACCGTAGTTCCCGGGAGTTCTGATAACGTCAATTTCTTCCCTAGCAGTCTGGCCTACATCTGCCGCCCAAAGGCTATCTAGTTCTTTATCAAACGAAAACTTCCAGGTATTTCTCATACCCCAGGTATAAATTTCTTTTTTTACATTAGACGCGGTTGTATCCGCAAACGGATTAGTTGGTGGAATACCGTAATTCAATGCGCCATGAGTTGTATCTACATCAATTCTCAGAAGTTTTCCAAGGAAAGTTGTAACATCCTGCGCACGATTGCCCGGGTCGCCACCTGAACCACCATCACCGAAAGCTATATAAAGGTAACCGTCGGGACCAAACTCAACACAGCCTCCGTTGTGATTTGAATACGGTTGAGAGACAGTAATCAGAATCAATTCCGAGCTTTCATCTCCCTTGTTTGGATTGCCGGCTTCAAGATTGAATCTCGAAATGCGGGAGAGCCTGCCCCCTGAATTTGTGGTGTAGTTTACGTAGAAATAACCATTGTTTGCAAAATCAGGGTGAAATGCAAGGCCCAACAATCCGGTCTCGGAACCCGATTGCTCTACCCTGTCGCTTATGTTCAAAAAAGTATCACGAACCGATACAGTCGGAGTATTCATGAAATACCATATTATTCCCCTTTGCTGAACTATGAAAATCCGATTGGTGGAATCAGGTGGTAACTTCATGTCAATCGGTCTGCTGAAAGTTGGTAGGTTCGGAAATGCTGATACCCAGCTGTACTGAGCATCGCTGTTTGTAACAATCACAAAACTAAAAGCAACTAAAAGAAAGAGTGTTTTCTGAAAATTCATTGGTAAATTATATTTGATTTTGCCTGCATATTACTAATTTAAAAAGTTTTTTAAAACTTATTAAAGTTACGAAAGCAGAAAAAAAATTTTGTTAAAATAAAAGAGCTACCACGAAAATATTTCGTCTCACGGAAACCGGAAAGGAAAAAATCAATTAAAGTATTCATATATTCTCAAAGGCAGTTTTAAAAAACTATTAATTTTCAAATTCGTTTTTTATATTGACAATCGAAACACTCAATCATATCCTATTTAATGAATTTAAGCAAATCGTTTTACTTTCCACTATTAGTAATCATCATTTCATCTATTGTATTCTCCTGTGGAGATAATAGAAAAGAAAAAAGAAATTTAAATACTCAACCGGTATCAATTAAGAAATTTGATACACCACCGGGAGCGGATCCGTCCGTATCTGCCGAAGACGGTGGCGAAGGATTCACCGGCGAAGGTTGGGAAACTAACACGGATTATAACACAATCGGAAACCCTGAAGCGATTAAAGGTGGCGAAATAATACTTTCAATTCCTGACTTTCCCGCCACATTAAGAACGGTAGGGAAAGAGTCAAACTCATATTTCAACAGCGCAGCAGCAAGCATGATGTATGAATCGTTACTCTCGCTGGATCCTATTACCGAAGACTTCATGCCACTGCTCGCAACTCACTGGAAAATCTCCGAAGACAAAAAAGAGTTCACATTCAGAATAAACCCTAATGCACGCTGGGCAGACGGGAAACCGGTAACTTCCGAAGACGTTATCGCGACGTGGAAACTGCTCGTTGATCCGGGTATACTCGAAGCTTACACTAATATTCTGTATCAGACTTATGAAGAACCTGTCGCATTAAGTAAATACATCGTATCCGTTAAAACCAAACATTTAAACTGGAGACAATTCCTTTATTTTGCAGCTTCGATGCAAATACTTCCGGCACACTACATAAGTGGTTTGAAAGGAGGCGAATACATTGAGAAATATCAATTCGAATTTATCCCGGGAAGCGGACCCTATCTCATCCAAAAGGAAGACATACAGAAAGGACAACACATTATCATCAGGAGACGAAGCGATTATTGGGCTGCAAATGAGAGATGGAACACCGGATTGAATAACTTTGATCTTGTGAGATTTGAAATCGTTAAAGATCCAAACCTTGAATTTGAAAAATTCAAAAAGGGTGATATTGATGTAGTTGACCTTTCAGGGATTACCAGAGTAAAATACTGGAAAGAACTGGCGGACAACGACCTCGTGAAGAGAGGTTTAATTCAGCGCAAAATGATATTCAACGAGCAACCGGCAGGTACGCGCGGTTTATGCTTTAATATGCGGAGACCACCTTTCGATGATATCAGAATAAGGAAAGCATTTGCATATCTATTCGATAGAGAGAAATTTAAAGAGCGATTGTACGACAATATGATCGGTCTGCTCGATTCTTACTATGAAAACTCGCCTTATCAAAATCCTGATAATATAAAAATCCGGTACAATTACGATGAAGCCGTTAAATTACTCTCTGAAGCCGGATGGACGCAAAAAAATAGTGATGGTTATCTGGTTAAAGACGGAAAAATTTTTGAAGTCGAGCTGCCATACGGTTCACCGGCGCTTGAACAATTTCTCACGATTTATCAGGAGGACCTGAAGAAAGCCGGCATAAAATTAAATCTCAGACAGGTTGACGGTCCCACTAACTTCAAATTAGGTAACGAACGGAATTTTGAAATCCTATATGCCGCATGGAGCGGATTGGTTTTTCCAAACCCTGAGAGTAGCGTAAAATCCAATACTGCCGATGAACCCAATACAACCAATTGGCCGGGAATAAAAAATCAACGAATTGACCAACTTTGTGAAGAATACAACATCACATTCGATAGAAAAAGGAGAATTGAAATAATCAGGGAAATTGACAGTATTCAAACTTCACTTGTCCCTTATGCGTTAGCATGGTATTATCCGTCAATTAATTTAGCTTTTCATAACAAATTTGGTTTTCCGAAAAGTGTACTAACAAGAACTAATGATTATTTAACCATACCGGTACTATGGTTCATTGACCCGGAGAAAAATGACAGTTACGCTGCAGCGAGGGCTGATAATAGTAAATCAATGACAATCGGCAATATGGAATCCAAATATTGGATGAAAATCAAGGAGCTGCGTGATGCGGAAAGCACGGAAAAAGTTGACTATCAGTCTGTTGAAGAGTAAACCTGCAGTAATTTTTCCAATATAAAAAAAGTTCATTATGAGATTAAATAAAATTCTTCTCAACGCTATTTTCTTACTGATTGCAGTAATAATCGCCGGATGTGGCACAAAAAAGCGACAGGTAACCTTTAACAGCGAAACGGTTTCAATTAAAAAATTCGATACACCACCCGGAGCAGACCCGTCAGTTTCAGCTGAAGACGGTGGCGAAGGATTTACCGGCGAAGGTTGGCAAACAGTTAAAGAAGTTGATATAAACAAGCTCGGCAGTCCGGATGCGGTCAAAGGTGGACAACTGGTTATGTCAATTCCCGATTTCCCCGGAACTCTCAGAACCATTGGAAAAGATGCTAATTCATATTTCAATAGTATGGCAGAAGGGTTGATGTACGAAACTCTTCTCTCCCTTGATCCGGTAACTGAAGAATACATTCCGTCGCTTGCAACTCACTGGAAAATTTCTGAAGATAAACTTGAATACACTTTCAGGATCAATCCTGATGCAAGGTGGGCTGACGGTAAACCGGTAACTTCAGAAGATGTAATCGCAACTTGGAAACTGCTCGTTGATCCGGGTATCCTCGAAGCTTACTCAAATATTTTGTATGGTTCATACGAGGAACCTGTCGCGCTCAGCAAGTATATCGTAAAAGTAAAAACAAAAGAACTCAATTGGCGATTGTTCCTCTATTTTTCCGTTTCTATGTCAATTTTACCTGCCCATTATATCGGAGGAATTTCCGGTGGTGACTATCTTAACAAGTATCAATTTGAATTTGTACCCGGTACCGGTCCCTACTTAATTCAACAAGCTGACATAAACAAAGGCAATTCAATCATGATCCGGAGGAGAAGCGATTACTGGGCTGAGAATAGTGAAGCAAATAAAGGGTTATATAATTTTGATCTCATTCGTTTCGAAGTTGTTCAGGATGATGGTCTCGAATTTGAAAAGTTTAAAAAAGGCGAACTTGACGTAATAAGCGTTAACCGCGCTCAATGGTGGGAGGAAAGGTTTGACTTTGAAGAATATAATAGAGGTTTGATTCTCAAAAGGAAAATTTTTAACGAAGTACCAAACGGGGTCTCAGGAATTTGTTTCAATATGAGGAAACCACCGTTTGATGATATCAGAATGAGGAAGGCTATTGCGCACCTTTATAATCGTGAACTATTTAACGAGCGACTTTTTTATAACAGCTACTTTCTTACTTATTCATTTTTTCCCGGATCGGTTTACGAAAACCCTGACAATCCAAAAATGAAATATGATTTCGATGAAGCTGTCAGATTACTTGCTGAAGCGGGATGGACAACTAAAAATGATCAAGGTTACCTTGTTAAAAACGGACAGGTGCTTACATTAGAATTACCATACACAAAAGGCGCGGATAGGTACCTTACGATCTTTCAGGAGGACTGCAAGAAAGCCGGTATTAATCTGATCCTCAGAGAAATTGACGGAACAACGAACTTTAAACTCGGCAACGAAAGAAACTTCAACATGATAACCATTAACTGGTCCGGGTTAAGCATTCCAAACCCGGAAAGTTCGATGGGTCCCGGTACTGCAGATGCACAGAACTCAACAAACTGGCCGGGGATTAAAAATGACAGGATTAATGAACTTTGCGAAGCATACAATATTGAATTTGACAGAGAGAAAAGGATTCAACTCATCAGAGAAATTGATAAGATTGCAACTGAAATGCAACCTTATGCCTTCGGGTGGTATGCTCCATATCAAAGGATAGCGTTTCATAATAAATTCGGTTACCCCGAGTGGATGATTTCAAGAACCGGAAATTACCTTACATTAGTATCGATCTGGTACAACGATCCGGAAAAGCTCGCCCGATATGAAGAAGCAAAAAAAGATAATTCTATTAAGCTGGACATGGGAGAAGTTGAGAACAAATACTGGACGACTGTTAAAAAATAGTTAACTAATCATCATCGGATTTATTGGCGTTAACTGGAAAAATAAAATTGAATCAAGCAGCTCTAAAATCAGGATGAATTTATGATTTCATATTTCGTTAGAAGGTTTTTACTGATTGTTCCAACATTTCTTGGGATAACCTTAATTACATTTATCATACTTCAGGTTGTTCCCGGTGGACCGCTCGAGATGGAGTTAATGAAACTTCGGGGGATGGGTGCTCCGGGCGGTGAAGTAGGCCCTACGGGTACCGGTACTTCCGGGGCAATTAATATTCCCGAATCCGCACTGGAGGAAATGAAACGTTTCTATGGTTTCGACCTTCCGATACACGAGAGATACATCCGGTGGTTAGGCAACCTGCTTTCATTTGACCTGGGTAGATCGTACGTTTACGCCGAACCTGTATGGGACGTTATCACCCAACGGTTTCCGGTATCAATATATTTCGGGTTAATTGGCTTCATACTCTCATACGCAATCTGCGTTCCGCTTGGCGTTATGAAAGCTGTTAAGAACGGCTCAGTTTTCGATTTCACAAGTTCTGTAATTGTATTTGCCGGATATGCCATGCCCGGCTTTGCATTTGGCGCAATTATGCTTGTATTATTCGGTGGTGGAAGCTTCTGGGATGTGTTTCCTCTAGGCGGATTCAGATCGGATGATTTCGAATACCTCTCGTTTTTCCAACAAATTCTGGATCAGTTGTACCATACTGTTCTTCCGGTTGCTGCTTATTTAACCGGAAGTTTTGCTACCCTTACTATCCTTACAAAAAATTCTGTGATTGAAAACTTAAGTCAGGATTACGTTAAAACTGCGTTCGCAAAAGGGATTTCGGAGAAAAAAGTTATTTTCAAACATGCGTTGAGAAATTCTCTGATACCAATTGCTACCGGATTAGGACATTTTCTCTCCCTTGTTCTTGCCGGAAGTTTCCTGATTGAAAAGGTATTCAATATTGACGGTATGGGATTACTTGGTTTTAATTCCATTATTCAGCGCGATTATCCGACAGTTATGGGTATTTTAGTTATCTCAAGTTTTCTGATGCTGATTGGCAATATCATCTCGGATATGCTTTACGCTGTAATTGACCCGAGAATTAGGTTTAAATAACAACTAAATTTCTGATGGCCGAAAAAGAACTAACATCTAAACCGGAAAACACCAACGAAAGTAAGGAAATTTCCACATCTGTATTAATGAAACGGTGGAAAAAGTTTAAAACCTTAAAACGGGGCTATTACTCATTCCTTGTTATTTTGTTTTTTTATCTGCTCTCTTTTGCTTTCCCTTTATTAATAAACAAAGATGCATTAATCGTTCATTATGAAGGGGAATATTATTTCCCGGTTTTCCAGTTTTACGATGCAAAAACTTTTGGACAAGACAGACCGGGTGAGACGAACTACAGAATTTTGAAGCAGGAATTCAGCAATCAGGATGGAGACAATTGGGTACTTATGCCACTTTATCCGTACAGTCCGAATGAGAACCTTCTCGAGGAAATACCGGGTATACCACCACATCCGCCAACAATGCAAAACTTCGCCGGCACTGATGATCGCGGCAGAGATGTATTTGCAAGGTTGATGTACGGTTTCAATATTTCAATCTCCTTCGCTTTGGTTGTGACAATGTTCTCTTACATTTTGGGGGTGGTTATCGGAGCAATACTCGGTTTCTTCGGCGGAAAAATTGACATCTTCGGGCAACGATTGATAGAAATTTGGTCAACCCTGCCGTTTCTTTACGTGATCATAATAATAAGTTCATTGGTACAGCCTAACTTTATATTGTTAACTGTAATTCTCACCCTGTTCGGATGGATTGGAATAACCTATTACATCCGCGGAGAGTTCTATAGAGAAAAGGCAAGGGAATACGTTTCAGCTGCTGTATCTATGGGAGCGAAGAACAGGACAATTATTCTTAAACACATCCTTCCGAATTCGCTCGTACCTATAATTTCTTTTGCTCCGTTTGCTATCGTCGGTAACATTTCTTCATTAGTAGCGCTGGACTTCCTCGGCTTTGGGTTACCGCCACCGACGCCAAGTTGGGGACAGCTAATGGATCAGGGACTACAGAACATAAATAACTGGTGGCTAGTAACATTTCCTCTCATTGCTTTATTCCTAACGTTGCTTTGTATTGTATTCATCGGCGAAGCAATCAGGGAAGCTTTTGACCCGAAAGTATATTCGCGTTTAAGATGAAGTGTTAACTTTTTACATCAAAACTAATGTAAGAAAATATTTAATTCATGTCGAAAAAATTAGTTGAGATACAAAACCTGAGAACTTATTTCTTTGTTGAAGCGACCGACAAGCAACTTGCGAAAGGCTTTAAAGATGAAAACGCACCGAAAGGTAAGGTCCCCGCAAAAGCGGTTGATGATGTATCGTTTGATATATACGAGGGTGAAGTTCTCGGTATTGTAGGTGAGTCCGGTTCGGGGAAATCAGTAACCGCAAATTCTATACTCAGATTGATTCCCGATCCACCCGGTAAAATTGTTGGCGGGAAAATTTTATTCAGAGGGGAAAATCTGCTCGACTTAAGTTACACTGAAATGCAGCAGTACCGGGGAAAAGAAATATCAATGATTTTTCAGGAACCACTCACATCACTTAACCCGGTAATGAAAATCGGTGATCAGGTAATTGAAGTAATTGAACAACATGAAAAAAATTTAAGCAAAGAGGACGCGTTTGCAAAAGCAGTTCAAATGCTTGAGGCGGTTGGTATTCCTGATGCACAAAAAAGAATGAAAGATTATCCCCATCAGTTCAGCGGCGGGATGAGACAACGGGTTATGATTGCAATGGCGCTCTCCTGTAATCCATCTTTATTAATAGCAGATGAACCGACAACCGCACTGGATGTAACTATACAGGCACAAATCCTCGAACTTATGACTAAACTTAAAGAGGAAAAAAAGGAAGCCGCAGTTTTACTGATTACCCACAATCTTGGTGTCGTAGCTGAGCTCTGCGACAGGGTAATAGTTATGTACGGTGGCAAGATTCAGGAAATTGCCGATGTACATTCACTTTTTGAAAACCCGTTGCATCCATATACCAAAGGTTTGCTTGCTTCGCTGCCCGATCCCGGCAAACAGTTAAAAGGTAAACTTCAGGCGATTCCAGGCCTGATACCGCATATACTCGAGTTACCCAAAGGGTGCAAGTTTTGTACCCGATGTCCCGATGTTATGGATATCTGTTGGGAAAAAGAACCGGAACTAAAGGAAATTTCCGAGGGGCATTTCGTTAGGTGCCATTTATACTAAAATTTTGATTTTGATATGAAAGATGAAAATGTATTAGAAATAAAGAACCTCAAGGTTTCGTTCCCGATTCATGGTGGTTTATTTCTGCGCAAAGTTGCGGAAGTTAAAGCCGTTGACGATGTTTCCCTTGAACTTAAAAAAGGGGAAACGCTTGGATTAGTGGGTGAATCCGGATGTGGGAAATCTACAATCGGAAAAGCGGTGATTAATATCCAACGGTTCACCTCTCCGGATGTGCAAATTGAAGGTGAGGTATGGCTTAAAACAGATACCGGTGAGGTAAATATTACCAATCTGACAAATAAGGAAATGCGTAAATATCGTGGGATGATACAGATGATTTTTCAAGACCCGTATTCTTCATTAAATGCAAGGCTTTCCGTCGGGCAGATTATTGAAGAGCCTCTTTTGTATCATACCGATATGAAGAAGCAGGAGCGTTCCGAAAAAGTTGCGTGGCTTTTAGAGAAAGTAGGTTTGCAACCAGAACAATCCAAACGTTATCCACACGAATTCAGCGGCGGACAACGACAGCGAATAGGAATTGCCAGAGCCCTCGCAACGAATCCCAAAGTTATTATTGCTGATGAGCCGGTTTCCGCTTTGGACGTGTCTATTCAGGCACAGGTTATAAATCTGTTACAGGATCTCCAGCAGGAGTTCGACCTGAGTATTATTTTCATTGCACATGACCTTTCGGTGGTTGAGCATATCAGTTCAAGAATTACTGTAATGTACCTCGGTAAAATTGTTGAAGTGGGAATCGGTGAAGAAGTTTATCATAATCCGATTCACCCATACAGTCAGGCGCTCTTATCTGCTGTCCCGTTACCGAATCCAAAATTCAGAGATAAAAAACGAATTATACTTACAGGTGATGTCCCAACACCAATAAACAAACCAAGCGGATGTGTATTCAGGACAAGGTGTCCGATTGCCCGACCGGAGTGTGCAACTTTTATTCCTGTACTTGAAGAAAAATCAAACGGAAGTTTCGCTGCGTGTCCATTTGTAAATGCCGGCGAACATATTGAAAGCACAATAAACGTTAATTGAATTAATATGTCCACTATTCTCGAAGTAATTGACCTTGAAACCCAGTTTAAAACTGACGATAAATTTGTTAAGGCAGTTGATAAAATAAGTTTCACTCTAAACCGTGGCGAGACGCTCGGTATAGTTGGTGAATCGGGTTCCGGGAAGTCAGTATCCGTATTTTCGATTATGAGACTAATACCAGATCCCCCGGGTAAGATTACCGGTGGTAAGATTTTTTACGACTCAAAGGATTCGGGACGGGTTGATTTGCTTAGCATTACTGAGAAGCAAATGCTCCATTACCGGGGAAACGAAATCTCAATGATCTTTCAGGAGCCAATGACATCCTTGAATCCGGTTTTCAGATGCGGTGAACAGGTAGTAGAAGCAATCGAGTTGCACCAGAAAGTCTCTCATCAGGAGGCTAAAGAAAGGACGCTTAATTTATTCAACGAAGTGAAACTTCCCAATCCTGAACGAATATTTCAGGCTTATCCGCACCAGCTATCAGGCGGACAAAAACAGCGCGTGATGATTGCCATGGCGATGAGCTGTAATCCTCATATTCTCATAGCCGATGAACCAACTACTGCTTTAGACGTTACTGTTCAGGCAACAATATTAGATCTGATGAGACAATTGCGAGATGAAATCGGTATGTCAATTATTTTCATAACTCACGACCTTGGTGTAATTGGTGAAATTGCGGATAAAGTCGCGGTAATGTATAAAGGTAAAATTGTCGAACAGGGAACGACTTTAGATATTTTTTCAAATCCTCAACACCCTTATACAAAGAGTCTGCTTGCCTGCAGACCACCTTTAGGAATCCGGTTAAAGAAACTTCCGGTTATATCCGATTTCATGAACGAAGATGAAAATGGCAACATGGTTGAGGTGAATGCCTCGGTTGAGCAGGTAGTAAATTCGGTTATTGTAAGCGAGAAAGAAACACAGGACAGACGCAATGCGTTGATGAATAACGCACCGAGGTTGCGAGTAAAAAACCTTAAAACCTATTTCCCTTCAACAAAAAATTTCTTCGGGAAAGTACTTGACTGGGTAAGGGCTGTTGATGATGTTTCATTTGACGTTTATCCCGGTGAAACTCTCGGACTTGTCGGGGAGTCCGGCTGTGGAAAAACAACGCTCGGCAGAACCATATTACGCTTAGTTGATGCAACTGACGGCGAAGTGATATATAAAGATAAAGATATTTTCTCGTTCAAAGGCGATGATCTAAAGGAAATGAGAAAAAATATGCAGATTATTTTCCAGGATCCTTATTCATCGCTCAATCCACGCCTCACGATCGGGAGCGCAATTTTGGAACCGATGAAAATTCACGGCATTTATTCGAACGATAGAGAACGAAAAGATAAAGTTTTTGAATTGCTCGCGAAAGTAAATATGGAACCTTCACATTTTAACCGTTATCCACACGAATTCAGTGGCGGACAGCGGCAGAGGATTTGTATTGCAAGGGCGTTGGCAGTGAACCCTGAATTTATAATTTGTGATGAATCAGTATCAGCGCTTGATGTTTCAGTTCAGGCACAGGTTCTCAATCTTTTAATAAAACTCCGCGAGGAGTTGCACCTTACATACATTTTTATTTCTCATGACCTATCAGTTGTTAAGTTTATGAGCGATAGAATGGTAGTAATGAATCAGGGGGTAATAGAAGAAATGGGACCTGCTGATGAAATTTACAATAATCCGCAAAAGGAATATACGAAAAAACTGATTGAGGCAATTCCAAAAGGTGATATTGAAACAATCAGTGAAAGGGCTAAAAGGCGAGCGAAACTGCTCGAGGAAGTCTAAGCATTAACCGGAATTTCTTCCGCTTTCCTCTTCAACCAGCTCCTGAAATGGAGTTCCGGCAGTGAATTAATCTCTTTTAAAATTTTACTTTTCTGAAAATCCAAATCATTACTGACGCTCGAAAGCATTAACAAAAGCGAGTTTATTACTTTAATAAAATTATTTACACCAACCTTTTTGAAATCCTGAGTATTCTGATCGTACTTGATAAAATGTCTGTACGCATCTATCTGCATTTCGACTATATCGTAATTCTTGAGTTCATAGTTAAGCATAAGTGAAAGATTTCTAACATCGTATTTGAAGATAAATGCATCGAATTTAACCTTATTCAGGTAAATGAGCGAATTCTCAAAATCACCCTCCCGGAATAAAATCTGACTCATCGAATAATTTACCATGCTTTGCCTGATCTCCGGATGAAGCGTGTGTGAATAGCCATCAATAAATTCTCTGCACCAGTCGAATTTTTTTAACCTCAACGCGAGAAATACAATGTTTCTGAAAAGGTCCGGATAAAAAAACTGATTTCTGGGAGATAAGTACATCTCCTCCCTCAGGTAAACATTGTATATATCAAACAGGTCGTTTTCATACGCACGTTTAATTGAATAGGTATTCTTTGTAATACAATAGTCAATAAGTTTAGCGATAAAAAATTTTTTTATCTCTGTACCTTTCAACGATTGATCTTTCAGTACGGTATTTTTGAAATCCAGGTAAAATTTATGATTATCTAACTCTGAGAACGCAAGGTAAAATTTGTAATATATTGTTAACACATCCGAATACTCAGATTTGAAACCTTGTATATCTTTAAGTATCTTTTTTATGTCAAGTGTTGATATAAATTTTATCAACATTGTATCATCAATTTTCTGGTCATTGTACTTAATATATTTGTATAGAATGTCCGTACTTTTTAGCACATCAAGAATAATGAATTGGACAAAATATTCGCCGCGTTTGATGAGACAGTATATGTCCGAGCGGGTATTTTTTACCGTTGAAAGAAACTTATGGTTGAGTTGGTAATTAAACCTTTCACTTTCCAACCTCATGAGATTTAACAACAAATCAAGATTAAGCTCTTGACTTTTTAGCTCGTCTTCAAGTTTTTCAAGGACTTCCTCTTCGCGTTTCCCAAGCTTTCTTTTATCTAACTGTTCAATAAGATTAAATTTCTTTTCGACAAACTTTGTCTCGTATGATATTTGCGACATGAAATTTTCTAATTTCTCATTGAATTCAGAAAAAAGCACCCTGATCTTTGCATCGGAGAATTTTATTTTACCATAAATTTCTTTATGTACTAATTCCCGCGTAAGTTCGTCCTGATTAAATTCGGGATAAAATTGTTTGAGAAAAACCAGGAGTTTTACTAATCTTTGGTTGGAATTAAAAAACGGGCTTTCAAGGTAGTCTTTGAATAATGAGTACTCTTTTTCAGTAAGAGTTTCCAATATTTCAAACGCTTTCGCTTTGAACATAAAGTAAATTAATTTTAAATTTCATTTAATTAAATTCTAAAATAATTTAATCAATGAACTGATTTATTCCTTATGTTTTGATTTGAAACTCGCAGACCAATTTCCTAAGTTGTGTAAGAAAGGGGTTATAGCTCAGTTGGTAGAGCGCTTGAATGGCATTCAAGAGGTCAGGGGTTCGACTCCCCTTAGCTCCACGAAGTAAAAAAAATAGAAGGGTTAGCATTTGTTGTTAACCCTCTTTTTGTTTCAAAAGCACTAACTTTTGGGTTTGTAAATTTAAAATCGAACTCAAACGGTAGAAAAATATCCCGCATGAGAGCGTATTACTATTAAATCGTTCAGTGTGTTTACCTGTTTGTTTGTATTCTGAAAACAACTCTTATGATAATCTTCCTGCTTTATTAAACATCTCAAGCTTGTAATAATTATTTCGGGTAACGGAATATTCAATACTAGTTAAATTGTTAAATTGGTTAGGGTAGTTCTGATGTCACTTAAAGTTATCTACAACACTAATATTATTTGCTATTCTAACTAAAGGCTCACCTACCGATGTACTCATAAACATTCTACCTGGCGTTCCAACTACCCATCCTACAGTATCATTTACAAATCGTGCTTTTGCTCTCGAAACAACCCCGATGTTTTCCCAAACATATTTATGACCACCATTAGTAGATTTAAATAAAAGCGCTAAAGTACCTCTATTATCTCTGGTTAAAGGTTTGATTTGATTGTTAAAAGATGTTATCAGTCGTAAATGAATTCGTTAATTGCCGCCATCTTCCTGAGAATTGCCCGCATTAATATGATTTAGAATTTCTACACCGGTTTTGTTAGCTGCAATATTAAATGTATTTCCCTGAAGTAAAAGTTTGAAAACATTTTCTGCGCGGATTGAGTGTGAGCCAATGCTTGGTTGGTTAAATGTGTTGCCGGTAATCCTCTTTTCGAGGTCAGCGTAACAGCCGGTAGTGTTCTTTATGTCAATTGAGATTTTCGCGTCATTGAACGTACAGTTTTTAATTTGCGTCTGCCCGCCTGCGTTGTGGAAGACGAGTCCGCCCCAGATTGCTCCGCTATCGCCTGAGAAGGTGATCCCGTCTGCGTCGAGGTAAGCGCCATTGCGGAACTCAATCTTAGAGTTCTCGCCGAGGATGAGGTTTGCATCGGGATGGATTTCAAGGTGAGCACCTTCACCGTCAAAGATAAGAGTTGAGTTGTCTTTAAGTATCAAATATCCGTTGGCTTCAATTTCAATTCTTGCGTTCGCCGGATAGGTGACATTGAGCCCATCAACTATAAGTTTTGAATTCGCCATTACTGTTACAAATGAACCCGATGAGAAATCCTTTGTAGCTCCTTTGTCAACTATAGAGCCTGATTCAATTACTCTAATGCTAGCATCCTTCATGAGATTTAAATGAGATCCATCTTCAAAAATTAATTTATCTCCTACTTTTTCAAAAGAAACTGTAGTGGTACCATTTATCCAAAAATGTTTATTAGTATCTATTATGAGGGTATCATTTTCTTGAGCAATAATTCTTGTTGTAAATGTTTTATTGTGATTAATATATTGGTATAAAGCATACCTTCCTGGTGTAAACAAATGATTTCCTCTCTCTGCAGGGTTAATTAGTGGATTAAAATAATAATTAATATCCATGATAGTATTATATCCGTACTTATTCGTATCACCTAAAACTGGGTCATCAAATTTTGGATATATAGTATCGAAAATAATGGTTGTGCCTAAAGTGTATTCATTAACCGGTAATGCGTTTGGATCATTTGGGTCAATATAAATATTGATGTTTGAAATCGGAAACGGTGTTGTTCTTGCATAAAAATTTCTTTCCCAAGGTTGTTCTCGATCATACAATAATTTCCAGAGTTTAATTTCCTTATATTGATCCGATAAAAAAACTGTATCATAGTAAACACCTTCAACGGGTTCTCCACCTTTACCAAAAATCAATATTGCTCTTTCGTTACTTGGTAAGACACGATATTTGAATTCCCAATCCCTGAAGTAAACTTCATTTTGCCAATTTGGACTTCCAATTTTACTATCCAAAGCATTCCAATAAAACTTGAAAGTATCACTTGGAAAACTCAAATCTACAATCTCAAATAAATATTTAGCATACGTCCACCCATAATAATTTGTAGGACCGGTTTCAGAAAAACTGGAAACTAATCTTGTCCCTCCCGCTCCTGTATATTCAAAAAAGATGTGTGACCTCTCGGTAAATAAATTCTGTGTATAAAATCTTCTATGCAAGTCACCATTTAATGCAACTCCGACTCGATTGAATTGAGCTAAATTTTTATCTGCTCGATTATATCCTTCGAACGGGACAGAAACTGTTTTTAATCTTATAAAACAGTTCACTGACGGACCTACATCAATTTTTAAATCCCATTCAGCGATTGCAACTGTATTGATTATAAGCAAAAAAATAAGAATAATTGCTTTATTCATGTTTACTACGTTTAGTTTAATGAAATTGGTTTTACTCCTTTATAATCAACGAATGTTAAATTTTTTCTTACATAGAGGTTGAAGTTACAAAACCATTTTGTAATACAATCTTTTTTTTAGTTTACTGAGATAAATCTTTCAGACACTATTCACGATGAGATGCTTTCACAACTAATCTAAACTAACGTCATTTTAGAAGTAACATTCTCTTTGTCTTTCTGAACCTCTGTCCCGACGCATCTTCAATGTTTAATACATACAGGTAAACACCACTTGAAAAATTATTCCCCTCAAATTCCACACTGTAGCTACCAGGAGTTTGTTTTCTGTTAACCAAAGTTTTTACAAGTTTTCCATCCAAATCATAAACTTTAAGCTTTATTGTAGCATTAAATTTCAGTTCATATTTTATGATTGTAGTAGGATTAAACGGGTTTGGAAAGTTCTGGTGCAAGATAAATTTATCAGGAATGGTGAAATTTTTATCGTCAATATTTATAATTCCACCTTCATTGAAAACAAATAAACCATTATTACATCCTATCCATTTATTATTATTGCTATCGATTGCGATAGATAATGGGTCTGATGATAGTGGTGAGTTATGTGCATTCCAGACTGAAACTTCATTAAAATCTTGCGTTGCTTTAAACAGCCCTCCTAGTGCTTGTACACCTTTGGAAATCCACCAAATATTGCCATTTCTATCTATTTCTATTTCACGGGCTGCATACAATCCAAAACCAAAAACTGACCAATTTGAATTTGAAGAGTCTAATTTACTTATACCCATTGCAAATTCAGAGCCAAAGTACTTGTTGTTGTTTTTATCTATTGCCAATCCTAATATTTCATTTGAACTAATACCTGAATTCGTTGTCGAATAAGTTGTGAACTTATCTCCATCATAAAGTACAGCTCCAACAAACCTTCTGTTCGTCATCCACCTTTTACTAGTGCTAATTTCGTAATTCACATTTGAAACATCCATTTAGTATTACGACACCTGTCGCCTTTAAATTATTATGGTATTTCGTTTAACTCTTTATACAATTTAATGTGTTCGCGTACAACTTTCAAACTCCTTCCGGTTATTGATTTTATTGCTTGCTCAT